>Ga0207416_1000493_pt1 | contig 67058 bp, 49 predicted proteins | sample PaiPotPPM11metaG_FD_184107 | JGI IMG/M metagenome (GOLD analysis project Ga0207416, IMG submission 184107) | Iron sulfur acid spring bacterial and archeal communities from Banff, Canada, to study Microbial Dark Matter (Phase II) - Paint Pots PPM... ... | reverse complement strand
GACGACAACACCTTGGTGATCGCCGCCGTCAGCGTCGTCTTGCCGTGGTCCACGTGACCAATCGTGCCAATGTTCACGTGCGGTTTGTTGCGCTCGAATTTCTGCTTCGCCATTCTATCCTCTGTCCATCGCGCCCGAACGCGCATGAATGTGCGTCCCTGCATTCATAGTCATGATGCAGCTGCTTTGCCGGTGTTTTTGGCGACGATTTCTTCTTCGATGCTCCTCGGCACCCGAGCGTAGTGCGAGAACTCCATCGTGTAGGTTGCGCGGCCCTGCGTGCGGCTCCGCAAGTCGGTGGCGTAGCCGAACATCTCGGCCAACGGCACGTTCGCCTTGATCTTCTGAGCACCGCCCGGCTCGGGCTCCATCCCGAGCACGTGGCCGCGCCGTGCGTTGAGATCGCCGATCACGTCGCCCAAGAACTGATCCGGAGTCACGACCTCCACGCCCATGACCGGCTCTTTGATGATCGGTCCGGCGGAACGGTTCGCCTCTTTGAACGCCATCGAACCGGCGATCTTGAAGGCCATCTCGCTCGAGTCGACGTCGTGATACGATCCGTCAAATACTACGGCCTTAAAATCCAACACGGGATAACCCGCGAGCACGCCCGCTTGCGCCGCCTCGCGCAGCCCGTCCTCGACGGCCGGGATGAACTCGCGCGGGATCGCACCGCCTCGGATCTCATTGTCGAACTGGACGCCCGAACCCGGCGGCAGCGGTTCGAGACGGATCCAGCAATCACCGTACTGGCCGCGGCCGCCGCTTTGCCGGATGTAGCGGCCCTGTTTCTCGACGGTTTTGGTGATCGCTTCCTTATATGCAACCTGAGGCTTGCCGACGTTGGCCGCTACTTTGAATTCGCGCAACAGCCGATCGACGATGATCTCGAGGTGCAGCTCGCCCATGCCCGAAATGATCGTCTGGCCCGTCTCCTCGTCTGTGTGCATCTTGAACGTCGGATCTTCTTCCGCGAGTTTGACGAGCGACTGGCCCAGCTTCTCCTGATCGGCTTTGGTCTTCGGCTCGATCGCCTGACTGATGACGGGCTCGGGGAACTGGATGTTCTCCAACACGATCGGTTTCTTCTCATCGCACAGCGTGTCGCCGGTCGTCGTGTTCTTCAGCCCGACCGCAGCTGCGATGTCGCCCGCCTCGACGCTGTCGACGTCCTCGCGATGGTTGGCGTGCATACGCAGGATGCGGCCGACCCGCTCGCGCTGGCCCTTGGTAGAGTTATAGACGTACGAACCGGCTTTCAGCGTACCCGAATACGTCCGGAAGAACGTCAGCTTGCCGACGTACGGATCGGTCATGATTTTGAAGGCGAGCGCAGAAAATGCTTCCTGGTCGTCAGCTTTACGGCTCAGGAGCTTCTGCGGATCGCCCGGGTCCACGCCTTGCACGTCCAGCAGATCCACTGGTGAGGGCATGTAATCGACGATCGCGTCAAGCAGCGGTTGGACGCCTTTGTTCTTGAACGCCGAGCCGCACAGAACCGGAATCACCGCGCCCTTGATCGTGGCTGCTCGCAGGGCTTTTCGGATCTCGTCCGCGGCGATCTCCTGACCGTGCAGATATTTGTCGGTGAGTTTTTCGTCCGTCTCGGCAACCGCCTCGATGAGCTCGCCGCGATACTGATGGATCAACTCCAGCATGTCGGTGGCAACGGCTGCCTCCGACATCGCCTTGCCGAGGTCGTCTGAGTAGATGGTGGCGGTCTCGTCAAGCAGATCGACGAAGCCCTTGAACTGATCTTCCTTGCCGACCGGCAGCTGGACCGGCATCGCCTTGGCGCCCAAGCGCTCACGGATCTTTGCGACCGAATTGTAGAAGTCGGCTCCGGTCCGATCCATCTTGTTGATGAAGATGATGCGCGGCACGCGGTATTTGTTCGCCTGACGCCATACGGTCTCGCTTTGAGGTTGGACGGCGGCCACGGCGTCGAACAATGCCACGAGTCCATCGAGCACGCGCATGGAACGCTCGACTTCTACGGTGAAGTCCACGTGGCCGGGCGTATCAATAATATTGATGCGCGTACGGTTCCAGATGCAGGTCGTCGCGGCCGACGTGATCGTGATGCCGCGCTCCTGCTCTTGCTCCATCCAGTCCATCGTGGCCGCGCCTTCATGGACTTCACCCATCTTGTGGGTGCGGCCGGTATAGAAAAGGATACGTTCCGTCGTCGTCGTCTTGCCGGCGTCGATGTGCGCTGCGATGCCGATGTTTCGCGTGTCCGCGAGCGAGTATTGACGTGCCATTTATGCTCTGTAGCTTGCGAGCGCAGTTCGCCATAGCTTCCCGAGCGAAGCTCGGGTCACCATCGATAGTGCGCGAACGCCTTGTTCGCGTCCGCCATCTTGTGCGTATCCTCGCGCTTCTTCACGGACGCGCCCTGATTCGACGCGGCGTCCATGAGTTCGGCGGCGAGTTTTTGATCCATCGTCTTTCCCGGCCGCTGACGCGCAAACTGGATCAGCCAGCGCATCCCCATCGCCTGGCGCCGATCTGGGCGGACTTCCATCGGCACTTGATAGGTCGCGCCGCCGACGCGCCGCGGTCGGACCTCGACCAGCGGCATCGCATTGTTGAGCGCTTGCGTGAACACTTCGAGCGGGTCTTTGCCCGTCTTCTCCTGCAGGATACCGAACGCCCCGTAGACGATGCGCTCCGCCGTGCTCTTCTTGCCGCGTTCCATCACCTTATTGATGAAGCGCGCCATCGTGCGCGAGTTGTAACGCGGATCGGGCAGCACTTGGCGCTTGCCCGCCGGACCCTTGCGCGGCATTATTTCGGCCGCTTGGCGCCGTATTTCGAACGGCTCTGGCGCCGGTTCTGCACGCCCTGCGTGTCGAGCGTGCCTCGGATGATGTGATAGCGGATGCCCGGCAGATCTTTAACGCGGCCGCCGCGGATCAGCACGACCGAGTGCTCCTGCAGATTGTGGCCGATCCCGGGGATGTACGCGGTCACTTCGATGCCGTTGGTGAGCCGCACGCGCGCGACCTTACGCAGCGCGGAGTTCGGCTTCTTCGGAGTGATCGTCTTGACTTGGGTGCAAACGCCTCGCCGCTGCGGATTGCCCCTCTTGATGAACGTCGTGCGCTGGGGCAGATCGGGGTGGCCCGGTTTCGCTCCGGTGAGCGAGACCAGGAAGGCAGGAGATTTCGACTTTTTGCGTACCCGTTCGCGACCTTTGCGAACGAGCTGGCTGATCGTCGGCAACGTGTGGTCCCCTCGAGAAAAGAAATGAGACAACCGCCGTCCGGCCGCTGTCTCTCCCACGAAAACCCCTGACCGCTAGTTTGGCTTGGGACAGCACCTCCGGATGGGTTTTGCGGACCGCGCCGCCGCCCTTGGGCAGCGGAGCGATTCGAATTGGCGGGCCGCGAAGCGCGGGTACCGCTCAACCTTCGTATCTTACCAGGAGGGACGGGCGCGAGTCAAGGCCGAGGCAGATAATCCAGAAGCTGCGCGAGCGACGTTACGCAGACGTCCGGGGAGATGATGTTGCGCGGATACGGCTTGCCGTCGAGGTCCGCCCAAGCCGCGAGCATCCCGGCGGCCTTTGCCCCGACCACATCGACGTCCGGCGTATCCCCGACATATAGCGTCGCCGCGGGATCCATGCCGAAGCGCGCCGCGGCGATCTCGAACGCAGCCGCATCGGGTTTCCAGGCGCCGATCTCCTCGGACGCGAGCGTCGGCCCGGGAAACCCGATGATGTCGGCTTTGCGGTGCTGCAGCTCGGTCCAACCGTTGCTGAGGATGCCGATCGGGATTTTCCGTTCGTGCAGCGCGGCGACCGTTTCGCAGGCGTGCGGCGTCGGCACGACCCACGTCGAGGCTAACTCGAGCACCCGAGCCTTGTAGTACGACACGGCCTCATCCAGATGGGACGAGCCGCATCCCCACGCCTCAAGCCCCGTTTGGATCGCGGCCGGCAAGGTGGCGTGATCGGTGCGAAAGCGGTGCAGCACGGCATGTATGGTATCGTCGTCCGGCACGGCGGCGCAGTAGCGCTGCGCAAGCTCGCGCAGAACCGATTCCTCGAGCTTGTTGTCATAGCCGAGCGTGTGGTCGAAGTCGAAGAGGATATCTGCGATATGCAACGGGGCCGAGCTTCGCCCGACCCCGCGTGTGACCTCTCCTGTCTATTGCAGCGCGCGCACGAGGTTGCCGACGTTCGGCACCCCGATGCCCGTCGCATTGTCGTAGCCTCTCTTCGCCGCGAAATATCCGTTCGCGCCGACCCTGATATCGCCGAAGACGTTCGGATTCCTTCGCAGCGTGTAGAGCCGCGCGGCGACGTTCTGCAGCGGCATGTGATGACCGTGCATAGCGCGCGCTTGATTCACCAGTGCCATGACGCCGGCCCAAGCCGGCGACGAAGCACTCGTGCCGCCCACGGGAAAGATCGGCGGCGGGAAGCTGACGAGAAACGCCGTTGCAACCCCGGTGTTCGGGTCGGCGTCCATCGAAACATCGGGGAGATTCTTGAACAGGCCAGACGCGACGCCGCGCGTGGCGGCCTGCCACGGCGGAATCGGGAAGATGCCGCTCACCCCGCCGCCGCTGCCGCCCCACGCGTATTCGAAGAGCCGCGTGCCGATCGTGCTCGTCTCAAGCGTCGTGCCGCCGACGGCGATGACGTTCGGATCCGAAGCTGGATAGAGAACGTCGAGGAAGTTGACCGCGATAAACGGGTCGCCCCACGACCCGTTGTCGCCGGACGCGGCGAAGGTCGTGATGTGAGCATCGCGCACCGCTTCGAGCGCAGCGTTTTGCGCGATGATGAGATCGCCGGCACCGGCCTGCGCGTAATCTGACTCGTCCAAACCGTAGGAAACGCTCAACGCATCGGCGTGGCCGTTCTCAGCGATCTGCGCGAACATGTCGACGAACTGGGAAACGAAACAATCCGGAACGAGATACAGGTTGACTCTCGCGTTCGGCGCCGTGCCGATCACCCGCTCGACGTCGAGCGTCGGCTCGAGATCCGGCGGCGGAACCTGGCCGAACTGGTCGGTCGTGCCGTCGACGTGGATCACGTGGACCACGTTGGGCGGCAAACCGTAGAAGCTCTCAAAGAATGCGATGTCGTTGGGATCGATGTTGAAGCACGCCGCGATGTCCACCGCTTGCCCGGCCCCGTTGATGCCGCTGGCGTACGCGCTGTTGATGTTGTAGACTGTTGCAAGGGTTTGCGGCCCGTAGCCCGTCTGCGGGCCGACGACGCTCGCCTGCGGTCGGATGGCGAGCGATTTCATCTTCATCCCCGGGTTGATCGAGGTCGCGCGGATGCGCACCGCGATCGCCTGCGGGAAATTCGCCGACGATGTGGTGCGCACAAATGTTTCGCCGCCGAATTTCACGCGCTCGAAGCCGGTATGCGCCGCCGAGCCGATCTGCCCGAGCGTTCCCACGACGTGCAAGAAATGATTATTGGGCGACGCGACCACGGTAAGCCCGTAAGCGCGCAAATACGTTGCCACGGCGTGCGCATCGTCGGCCGATTGGCCGCGCAGCACGATGGTGAATGGATGGATCTGCCCCGTATTCACGCCGCCGACGTGCTGCACGAGCGACGAGCGCACCGGGGTCTTGAAGGTGGAGCTGGTTCGAATGACGGCATTGGCCGATGCGACCGACGCGCTGACCGAGATTGCGATCGCCACCGCAATCGTCGAACCGACCAGCCCTGGGCCGTGCGCCTTTGACCTGAGGCTCCGCATAGAAAATCTCCCCTCTCGTGAAGGAAGAAATGACGCCGGCCTTCACGCCGGCGACCCATTCACGCTCCGGCTGTTCTCGCAGTTGAGCGAGTTACCCCTTGTGAAAAACGGCCGCGACAAGGCGGCCGTTTTTCGTGAGCGGGCAGGCGCAGATCCGAGCGCGTACCTACATTCAGGCGTCGAGTTCGTTCGAGATCGATTGCTCGCGCGGCGGCTCTTCGGCTTTGGGTTCTTCGGGTAGCGCGGCTCCGAGATCCCCAAAGATGTCGACTGAGTTCGCAGGTACGCTCGGGTCGCCGGCGGGCAAGTCCGCCAGCATGGGAGCCGTCTGCGGCTCCTGGGGTTGCCCACCGGCTTCCGCGTTGTCGGCGGACTCCGTCGCACTGTCCTCGGCTGGACCAGCTTCGCCGTCGCTCATGCCGTCGCCGAAGATGTCCAGCTCGTTGTAGCGGGGCTGTCCCTTGCCCCAGACGTCGATCTGCCGGTAGCGCGGCATGCCCGTCCCCGCCGGGATGAGCTTGCCGATGATGACGTTCTCTTTCAGACCAAGCAGCGGGTCGTACTTACCTTCGATCGCCGCCTGGGTCAGAACGCGGGTCGTCTCTTGGAACGACGCGGCGGACAGAAATGACTCCGTGGCGAGCGACGCCTTGGTCACGCCGAGCAGCACGCTATCGGCCTTGGCGGCCTCGCGCTCGTCCGCGGTCGCCTTCGCGTTCTCTTCCAAGAACCGTTCGTTTTCGAGCATTTGACCCGGCAGCATGCGCGTTCCGCCCGGATCGGTCACCTTCTTCTTGCGCAGCATGCTGCGCACGATCACTTCGATGTGCTTGTCGTTGATGTCCACGCCCTGGCTGCGGTAGACCTTTTGCACTTCTTGGACGAGATAGTTCTGCAGCGCCGTCTCGCCTTTGATGCGCAGGATGTCGTGCGGATTGATCGAGCCTTCGCACAGCTGATCGCCGGCCTCCACGTGATCGCCGTCGTGCACCGTCAGATGCACGTTGAACGGGATCTCGTAGATGTGCTCTTCGCCTTGCGCGTCGGTCACCACCGCTTCACGGATACCCTTCTCTTCCTGGATGTGGACGTTGCCTGCTTCTTCCGTGATGATGGCTTGGCCCTTGGGCTTGCGCGCTTCGAAAAGCTCCTCGACGCGGGGCAGACCCGTGATGATGTCTTCCGCCGCCACGCCGCCCGTGTGGAACGTGCGCAGCGTCAACTGCGTGCCAGGCTCGCCGATGCTCTGCGCCGCGATGATGCCCACCGCCTCGCCGATGTCGACTTTGCCGCCGGTTGCAAGGTTGCGTCCGTAACATACCGCGCAGACGCCGACCCGCGCCTCGCAGCGCAGCACCGAGCGGATCCCGACCTCTTTGATACCCGCCGCGACGATGCGCGCCGCTTTGTCTTCGTCGATCTCTTCGCCGCGCCGCACGATGACGTCGCGCGGGTTCTTCGGGTCTGCGACGTTCGCGAGGCTGTAGCGTCCGGTGATGCGGTTGTACAGCGGCTCGATGATCTCGCGCCCTGCGGCGATGTCGCTCACGGTGATGCCGTCGGATGTTCCGCAGTCTTCGTCGCGGATGATGACGTCCTGCGCCACGTCGACCAGTCGTCGAGTCAAGTAGCCGGAGTCGGCCGTCCGCAGCGCGGTATCCGCCAGACCCTTGCGAGCGCCGTGCGTCGAGATGAAGTACTCGAGCACGGTGAGCCCCTCTTTGAGGTTCGCCTTGATGGGAATGCTCAAGATCCGGCCTGACGGGTCGGCCATCAAGCCGCGCATGCCGGCGATCTGCTTGACCTGCGCGATCGAACCGCGCGCGCCGGAGGTCGCCATCATGAAGATCGGATTGAGCCGGTCCTGCTCGGCGAGCATGGCTTGCGTCACCTGCTCGCCGGTTTCCGTCCAGACGTCGATCGTCTTGTTGTACTGTTCGTCGTCGGACAGCAGACCTTGCTTGTGCAGCTCGTCGATCTGCGCCACGCGCGAATCCGCGTTGCTGATGAGCTCGCCTTTTTTCTTCGGGATGACGATGTCCATTGTGGAGACGGTCGTGCCGGACACGGTCGCGAAGCGGAAGCCGAGCGTCTTGATCTGATCGAGGAATACGGCCGTTTCGGCATTGCCGTAATGGCGGTAGCAGTCCGCGATGAGGGTGGTCAAGCCTTTCTTATCAACCGTTCTGTTGACGAACGGGTGGTGCCATTCCGCCGGAAAGGCCATGTTGAAGATGACCCGGCCCATCGTCGTGTCCACGATCTCATCGCCGCACCAACGGACCTTGATCGGCTCGTGCAGCGAGATGGCGTGCGAGTCGTATGCGATCTGCGCTTCTTTCTCGGAGAAGAACGCGCGCGGCGTGGCCTTGCCGTCAGTACGCTTCGACGCCATCGCACCGGCGGTGCTCGCGTCGATCGTCAAATAGTACAGTCCGAGCACCATGTCTTGGGTGGGGATGGATACCGGGTTGCCGTACGACGGCTGCAGGATGTTGTTGCTCGACAGCATCAGAATGCGCGCTTCGGCTTGCGCTCCCGCCGACAGCGGCAGATGGACGGCCATCTGGTCGCCGTCGAAGTCTGCGTTGTACGGCGTGCAGACCAGCGGGTGGATCTGGATGGCTTTGCCTTCCACCAGCACGGGTTCGAACGCCTGAATGCCGAGGCGGTGCAACGTCGGAGCCCGGTTGAGCAGCACGGGATGATCCTTGATCACTTCGTCCAGCACGTCCCACACCTCCGGCCGCACGCGCTCCACCATGCGCTTCGCGCTCTTGATGTTATGCGCCTGACCGCGGTCGACGAGCTTCTTCATTACGAACGGCTTGAAGAGCTCGAGCGCCATTTCTTTCGGAAGCCCGCACTGGTGCAGCTTTAAGTTCGGCCCCACCACGATCACCGAGCGGCCGGAATAATCGACGCGCTTGCCGAGCAGATTTTGCCGGAAGCGGCCCTGCTTGCCCTTGAGGATGTCGGAAAGCGATTTCAACGGTCGGTTGTTCGGCCCCGTGACCGGGCGTCCGCGTCTGCCGTTGTCGATCAGCGCGTCCACCGCTTCTTGCAGCATGCGCTTCTCGTTCTTGATGATGATCTCGGGCGCCGACAGCTCCAAAAGCCGTTTTAGCCGGTTGTTCCGGTTGATGACGCGGCGATACAGATCGTTGAGATCGGAAGTCGCGAACCGCCCGCCGTCGAGCTGGACCATCGGACGGAGTTCCGGCGGGATGACCGGCACGCACGCCAGGATCATCCATTCGGGCTTGTTGCCCGAATGGAGGAAGGCCTCGACGACCTCGAGGCGCTTGATCGCCTTGATGCGCTTCTGGCCGCTCGTGTTCTGGAATTCTTCGCGCAGCTCTGCCTGCAGCTTGTGCAGGTTGAGGTCGCGCAGCAGCTCGCGCACCGCTTCCGCGCCCATGCCGGCGCGGAACGCGTTGCCGTATTTGTCGCGCGCCTCGCGATACTGCGCCTCAGTGAGGATCTGGCGTTTCTCGAGCGGCGTGCCGCCCGGATCCACCACGATGTAGGCCGCGAAGTAGATCACTTTCTCGAGCTGTCGCGGCGACATGTCGAGTAGGATGCCGATGCGGCTCGGCACGCCTTTGAAATACCAGATGTGCGAGACCGGCGTCGCCAGCTCGATGTGCCCCATGCGTTCGCGACGCACTTTCGCGCGCGTGATCTCGACGCCGCAGCGGTCGCAGATCATGCCTTTGAAGCGGATGCGCTTGTACTTGCCGCAATGGCATTCCCAGTCTTTCGTGGGACCGAATATCTTCTCGCAGAACAGACCGTCGCGCTCAGGTTTGAGCGTCCGGTAGTTGATCGTCTCCGGCTTCTTGACCTCACCGAACGACCATGCGCGGATCTGCTCCGGGCTCGCGAGCCCGATGCGCATCGCGTCGAAATTATTTACGTCTACCATTTAGGGTTCTATATCCTCGATCGTGCCAAGTCCGGGTTCGACCGTCTCGAGCGCGCCGTCCTCGCCGGCTTCGCCTTCCTCGTCTTCTTCTTCGGCTTCAGCATCAAGCACCACCGTGTGCGTCGATGCCGGCAGCGCTTCCGGCTCCTCACTCTCCTCGCCGGCCCCGGCTCGGCGCGGCCTCGAGGCGGCCGTCGTCGGCGCGGGCGCGACGAGCTTCGGATCTTCGTCGCCCATGAGCAGACCGATCTCGCTCGCTTTCTCGTTCGCGTCCTCGTCGGTCAGCCGAATCTCGATCTCTTCGCGGTTCTCGGTCAGCACCTTGACGTCGAGCGCCAGCGCCTGCAGCTCTTTGATGAGCACCTTGAACGATTCGGGCACGCCGGGCTCGAGCACGTTCTCGCCCTTGACGATGGCCTCGTAGGTCTTGACGCGGCCGATGACGTCGTCGGACTTCACCGTCAACAGTTCCTGAAGGGTGTATGCGGCGCCGTACGCCTCCAGCGCCCAGACCTCCATCTCGCCGAACCGCTGTCCGCCGAACTGCGCTTTGCCGCCCAGCGGCTGCTGGGTGATCATCGAGTAGGGCCCGGTGGACCGAGCGTGGATCTTGTCGTCGACGAGATGCGCGAGTTTCATCATATAGATGTAGCCCACGGTGATGTCGCGATTGAACGCCTCGCCCGAACGGCCGTCGTACAGTTCGATCTTGCCGGAGACCGGCAGGCTCGCGCGCTTGAACCAGTCGTGGATGTCGGCTTCCCGCGCCCCGTCGAACACCGGGGTCGCGATGTGCATGCCGAGCAACCGCGCCGCCCAGCCGAGATGTGTCTCCATGATCTGACCGACGTTCATGCGGCTCGGCACGCCGAGCGGATTGAGTACGATGTCCACCGGCGAGCCATCCGGCAAGTACGGCATGTCCTCTTCGGGCAGCACTTTGGCGATGACGCCTTTGTTGCCGTGGCGACCGGCCATCTTATCGCCCTGCATGATCTTCCGCTTCTGGGCGACGTACACGCGGACGAGCTCGTTCACGCCCGGGGACAACTCGTCGCCGTTCTCGCGCTTGAAGACCTTGACGTCGATGACCTTGCCCTTTTCGCCGTGCGGCACTTTCAAGCTCGTATCGCGGACTTCGCGAGATTTTTCGCCGAAGATCGCGCGCAGCAGCCGTTCCTCGGCGGTCAGCTCGGTCTCGCCCTTGGGGGTCACCTTTCCGACGAGGATGTCTTCCGGCCGAACCTCTGCGCCGATGCGCACGATGCCTTGCTCGTCGAGATCTTGCAACGCATCTTCGCCGACGTTGGGGATGTCGCGCGTGATCTCTTCGGGGCCCAGCTTCGTGTCGCGGGCTTCACACTCGTATTCTTCGATGTGGATCGAGGTGAAGCGGTCGTCCTTGACGAGCCGCTCGGAGATCAAGATCGCGTCTTCGTAATTGTAGCCTTCCCACGGCATGAACGCGACGAGCACGTTTTGACCGAGCGACAGCTCGCCGCCGCTCGACGAAGGACCGTCGGCGATGATCATGCTTTTGCGTACGTGATCGCCTTTGCGCACGATCGGGGTTTGGTTGATGCACGTCCCCGCGTTCGAACGCGTGTATTTCAGCAGATCGTACGTTTTGACGATGCCCTTGTTGTTCTTGACGTCGATGCGATCGGCGGTGACGCCGACCACCTCGCCGGCCTCGTCGGCGATCACCACGCCGCCCGAATCCTTCGCCGCACGATATTCCATACCGGTGCCGACGAGCGGCGATTCCGGCACGAGCAGCGGCACCGCTTGGCGCTGCATATTCGCTCCCATCAGCGCGCGGTTCGCGTCGTCGTGTTCGAGGAACGGGATGAGCGCGGTGGCCACCGAGACGATCTGCTTCGGCGAGACGTCCATCAGGTGGACGTCAGTGGGAGCGCTCTCAATGTATTCCTCTGCATAGCGGCAGATGACGCGATCGCCGACCAACCGGTTGCGGGCGTCCAGTTCCGAGTTCGCTTGAGCGATGCGGAACTGGTCCTCTTCATCGGCCGTCAGGTAGATGATGTCGTCGGTGACCACGCCCTTGCGGGCGATGCGGTACGGCGTCTCGATAAACCCATATTTATTGATCTTCGCGTACGTCGCAAGCGAGCCGATGAGTCCGATGTTCGGACCTTCCGGCGTCTCGATCGGGCAGATCCGGCCATAGTGGCTGTGGTGCACGTCGCGAACTTCAAAGCCCGCGCGCTCGCGCGACAGGCCGCCGGGACCCAGCGCCGACAAGCGCCGCTTATGCGTCAGCTCTGCCAGCGAATTCGTCTGGTCCATGAACTGCGACAGTTGGCTGGAGCCGAAGAATTCTTTGATCGCCGCCACGACCGGCCGGATATTGATGAGCACCTGCGGCGTCACTGTCTCGAGGTCTTGCACGGTCATCCGCTCGCGGACGACGCGCTCCAAGCGCAGCAGGCCGACGCGGAATTGGTTCTGCAGCAGCTCTCCGACCGATCGCACGCGGCGGTTGCCGAGATGGTCGATGTCGTCGACGTTCTGGGTGCCGTTCATGACCTCGATGAGGTGGCGGACGACGCCGATCATGTCCTCCTTGGTGAGGTGGCGGAGGCCTTTCTCCTTGACCCGACCGTGGCTGTCCTTGATGTCCTCAACGCGCGGCGCATCGACGTTCATCAGCGCGAATTGCTTTTCGAGCTTGCGGTTCAGTTTGTAGCGGCCCACCGCCGCCAAGTCGTAGCGCTTCTCATCGAAGAACGTGTTGCGCAGCAGGGTCTCCGCGTTGTCCGGGTTCTCAGGTTCGCCGGGGCGCAGTTTCTTGTACACCTCTTTGAGCGCGTCTTCGCGCGTCTTGATGTGCTCGTCCTTATGCAGGCAATTGAGAATCTGCGGGGGCACCTGACCGGTCTTCGGATCGGCGAACAGCGCGAGCAGCGCTTCGTCGGCCTCGTACTTCTTGTCGAGCGAGCGGATGAACGTGGTCACCATCACCTTGCGGTTCTTATCGATCCGAACGCCGATGGTGCCTTCGGTCGTGTCGTTCTTGCCGCCGTTGTCCGACTCGAATTCGATCCACGCGCCGCGGTTCGGGATGACCGTGGCGATGAAGATCGGCCGGCCGTTGGTGTCGGTCTCCTGCAGGAAGTAGACCCCGGGCGACCGGACGAGCTGGCTCACGATCACGCGCTCGGCGCCGTTGATCATGAACGTGCCCTTGTCGGTCATGATGGGCAGGTCGCCCATGAAGATCTCTTGGTCCGGGATGCCTTTGATCTCGCCCGATTCGGACGTAATCAGCCGGACGCGCACGCGCAGCGGGCGGCTGTAGGTCATGTCGCGTTCGCGGCACTCTTCGACGGTGTATTTCGGCTCGCCCAAGCTGTGTTCGCCGAACTCGAGGATCAGGTTGCCGGTGAAGTCCTTCACCGGGGAGATGGAAGCAAAGGCTTCGCGCAAGCCCTCGGTGACGAACCAGTGAAACGATTCTTTCTGGAGCTCGATCAGATCCGGCGTGTCGAGCACGTGCGGGATCTTGGCGAACGAGAAGCGCTCGGTATGCGATCCCGCCGGCTTGAGATCGGCGCTGATCCCCTCGGCCGCCTTGATGACGCCTTTCGTTTCGATGAGCGCCTCGAGCGCAGCGCGCGGATCGGTGAGGCGCAGGAGCCGCACGACCGGCCGCGGAGCTCGCGCCCGGGCCGAACGAGTGACCAGCGGACGGCGTTTGATCGTTGGTTTGGCTTTTGCCGCCTTGCCGTCTTTAGCGGCCCTGGTAGTTGCTCTCGCTTTGGATACTTTGCTCGTTTTCATTCTCTCTCTGATGTCAAGGAGCGGCGGTCCCGGACCGGCCATCTGGGAACGATCGTCTTGCGGCGATCGGTTACGCTGCTACAACGGCGGAGCGGTCGCGCTCAGACGACCTGTTGGCGGTCAATTTCTGCTGGAATAAAATCGGACGATGCGGCTCGCTTCGTGCTGGCAGCGGCGCAATCGTCCCATTGTGGCACAGACTAACATTATACCACAACGTCCACCGGAGTCAACTAAGCCGACGTCCCTTCGACGTCGCGCAGCTTCAGCCTCATCAGCTGGTGCGATATTCCGCAATCGTCGAAGGGTTGTCCCTCGGCCATGAAGCCTCGCCTCCGGTAGAATTCGATCGCGTGCGTCTGTGCGTCGAGCACGACTTGCCTGTGGCCGCGCCGGCCGGCTTCGGCGAGGAGTGCCTCCAGAATCTGCATCCCGATCCCCACGCCTCGAAATGCCGGTAACACGGCCATTCTGCCGACGCGCCCAACCTCGGGCCGTTCATCGAAGATCCGACCGGTCGCGACGCCGCGACCGCCCTGGGCGATCACGATCACGTGCAGGCATGTGGGGTCATCGCGGTCGTGCGAGTCAAGCTCGGCCTCGAGCGGCACGTCCTGCTCGCGCACGAACACCGCGATCCTCACCTCCAGAGCGAGTGCAAAGCGGCGCTCGTCTAGGCCCGCTCGAAAGTTCTCGATCCGTGGCTTAGGGATCGATCGCACGCCGCCGCGGGCAACTCGCGCTTCTTCATATAGGGACTCCGCAGCGGCAAGCGCGATCTTCGGCCGGAAAGCGACGCGGACGACCTCGCGACCGTGCCGCCCCATCTCGGCCGCCAACCCGGGATCGCGCAGCAGCCTCTCGACGGCCCGCCACAGCGCTTCGCGGTCGCCCGGGGGGACGAGCAACCCGCTGCGTCCATCTTCCACCAGTTCGCCGATGCCGCCGAGCGCGTACGCGACTACCGGTAGTCCGAAGGCACCAGCTTCGAGCCCGACGACGGGGAACGGGTCGAGCCAGCGCGGCGTCACGACGACGACGTTGGCTGCAGCGTACGCCCGCGCGAGAGCGTCTCGGTCGAGCTTGCCGAGTGGACGCACCTGCCCGGCTGCCGCCGCTGAATCCACTTTCCCCCTTTCAGGTCCGTCCCCGGCGATCTGCAGGCTTGCGTTTGGTCGATCCCGGGCCAATCGAGCGCCGAGCCAGAGAATATCGTTGATGCCTTTCTGCGGCACCAGCCTTCCGACGAACAGCACTCGCTCGCCGGAGCGGTCCGGGGATTCTTCCAAGGTTGTATCCGCGAACGGCGTAAAGAGCGGCGCCTGAACGACGCGCGAGCCGGGCGTGCCGTTCGTTGCGAGCAACTTCGCCACGCATCGGCTCGGCGCGCCGATCCGATCGACGCGCAAGAGCGACGCGAACAGTCGCTCGCGGTTGCGCAACTCGGTGAGCGTCCTGAGTCTTGGCCCGGCAACGCAGCCTTGCGTGAGCGACTTTCGAACGCAGGCCGCTCCCATCGCCAGGCTGCAGATGCCCCCGCTGCGTGGATATCGACGATCTCCGTTCGGGCAGTGCGAACGGTGATCGTGGCAGGTCCAGACCGTGGGCCACCTCGCGCGAAGCACGTCGACAACGCCTGCGTCGAAGATGCTGTGCAGATGAACCACGTCAGGAGCAAAGGCTTCGGCAGCCTCAACTACCCTGGACGGCGCATTCGGGTCAGGTTTATCGCCCTCACCCGCCCATGGGACGACTCGCAGTTTCACGCGCGACGGGAGCTCGGGAGCGTCGGGTGAGTTGCGCGCGGTGAAGAGAGCGACGTCGTGTCCGCGTTCGTCGAGTCCGGTGACGAGGCCGCTGACGATCCTTTCGGCCCCGCCCTCATCCGCATGCTGATCGGTCACGAGGAGTATACGCAAGGCGGTACAATTCGCACGCCATGCACGACTCCCCCCGGCCGAGCGCGATCACGGCACATGTGATCGTCGGCCGAAAACTCGAGCCGTACCTCGAGGCCGCGCTGGAGTCGATCGCCGGCGTATGCGCTCATGCAGTCGTCAACGACAACTCCGGCGCCGACGACGGGCCGAACTCGACCGCGGTGTTGCACTCTTGTTTTGCGGCCGAAAAGCGGTTGACGCTGATCCGCTCGGCGTTCACCGATTTTGCGGCCGCGCGCAACGCCTGCATCGATGCGACGCCGGCGGCGCTGCAAACCGGTTGGGCGCTGCGGCTCGATTCAGACGAAGTTTTCGGTGCGCGGCACCATTCCCTGACCGCGATGCTGTCGGCGGTGCCGCCCGACATCGACGTAATCGACGGCTACAGCACGCATTTCGTCGGCTCGTTCGATTATTACGATTCCGTCGCGCGCCAACTGCTCTTTTTCAGGCTCGATCGCGATCTTCGCTGGATCCTTCCGGTGCACGAACGGCTCGAGCCGGTTCGGCGGCGGGCCGCCCTGCCGATTATGTTGCATCATTACGGCCACGTCGTGCCGCCGCACGTCGAGCAGGCGCGCGGCGCGCTCTACATGTCACTCGGCCAGATCGCCGAGGGCGACGGCGATTTTCGCCGGCACGCGACCGCGGCGCAGATGTGGGGCAGGCTGCTGCGGCGCGCGATCCGATTCCGATACGAACATCCGCCCGCCATCGCGCCGACCATCCGCCGCTTATCGTCCGAATGGTCCGAAGACTTCGCGCAAGTCGACGCGGTGGTTGCCGGTCTGTCGGGCGTCGATCGCGTCGCGAACGCACTCCGGCATTTGAACTACCGGCGCCTGCTCGCCACGCGCAGGCTCGAAGCGCGCCTGCGCTGGGGTTGGGACTCAGGCATGTAGCGCGATCTCGTAGGCTGTTTTGGTCCGCTGCGCAACGAGCTGCCAAGTCAGCTTTCGCACCCGTCGATCGAGCGGATCACCCGGCTCCCGCGGCGGCCGCTCAAGGGCCCGCAGAACCGCCTGTCGGATCGAGGCCGGATCGGCCGGATCCGCGTACTCCGCGTCATCGCCGAAATATTCAATCTCCGCCCCGCGGTCGCCGACGACGAGTTTGGCTCCGGCGAGCGCGGCCTCGAGGCTGGCCATGCCGGCCGTTTCGCACCACGACGGCATCGCGTGGACGAGCGACCGCGAGTAGAGCGCTCGAGCTTCAAGATCGGAGATTCGGCCGAGGAACTCTGCCTTTGGGCCGGCCCAGTGCCTGCATAGAGCGTAGTACTCTTCGTCGTACGGATCGCCGGCCAGGGTGATACGGATCGGATCGTCGCGCAGCGCGAGCAGCAACATCGCTTGGTTCTTCCTCGTTTCGACGCGGGCGATGCACGCCACGCCGGCGCGCGTCGCCGACCACTGGAACCCCGACATCCCCGCGGGGATCGGCGCGATGACGAAAGGCGTGTCGTGAACGCCGAGGACGACGGCAACCTCGCGCGCTTCGATCGCGCCGTTCGGAACGAGCGCGTCGGCGCTGCGCAACAGATCGGCCTGAAGGCGTTCGCGCGCCAGCAATCGGCCAGCCTCGCGCCGCCGGATGTGGCCGCCGGCTGGCCTCGTCCGGAGCCTCTCGAGCGAGCGCATCGCATCGCGTCTGGCGCGCGAGCGACGGATGACCCGTTCGCATGCCCTTGCCAGCCCATAAACCTCGCGCAGATCCAACCAGATGGGGGAGATGACCACGGCGACCCCGGCGCGCTTGCATGCGCCGATTTGGCGCGCGCAGATCTCCGGCTCGAAAACTCCGAAAACGTGACCGAGATCGTAGCCGCGCGGGTCGGGGTCCGAGGCGCAGACAACGTCGGCGTCAATTCCCGCCGAGCGCAACGCTTCGGCGCTCCTTTCCGCCAGGATGGTGTCTCCGCCGAATCTGGAGCGGGCGTCGGGCCGGAGGATCAGCAGCGCCTTCACGCCGCGCGGACCTTGCCGATCGCCAACCGGTATGCGCGCAGCGTCTGCTCAGCTGCACGTCGCCAGGTCAGCTCGCGGAGCCGTTCGTCCAACGCATCGCCCGGAACGCGACGCCCCTTGCCGAGCGCGCGCACGACGGCGTTCCGGATGGACGTTGGGTCGCCGGGATCGGCATACTCCGCGTCTCCCTCGAGGTACTCCCACTCGAAACCGCGGTCGCCGACGACGACGCGCGCGCCGCACGCCGCGGCTTCCAGATGCGCGAGGCTCGCGACGTCCGCCCACGACGGCATCGCGTGGACCGCGCTGCGTGCGAACAATTGCAGCAGCGCAGACGGCTCGAGGCGACCGACGAACTGGGTTTTCGGACCGGCCCATTTTTCGACGACGGCAAAGAATTTTTCGTCGCCGACGTCGCCGGCGAACGTAAGCTCGACGTCCAGGTTGCGCAAGGCGAACGCGAGCATATGCTGGTTTTTGCCCGGCTCGATGCGCGCCGCGCAGACGACGCCGCTGCGCCGGCTCTGCCATGGAGGGACGAGGTCATATCGGATTCCGTTCGGCACGATCGCGAACGGCACGGCCCGCGCGCCGAGCCGAGCTCGATAATCGCGCGCTTCGGCGGCGCTGACCGGCAAGAGCAGCTGGACCGCCTGCAGCAGCTTGCCCTGGGCGGCTTCCGTGACGTCGAACTCCCGCAGATCCCTTCGGCTCAACAACCGCCGCACGCTCCTCCGTCGCAGCTCGGCGAGTTCTTCTTCTGCCCGCGACTCCGATCGTTGGCGGCGCAGCACGTCGACCGCGCGCAGCGCGCGTGCCGAGACCTCGCGCCAAGAACACCAGATCGGCGATACGGCGACCGGCGTGGCCACCTCATGACACGACTTGATCTGCAGCGATAGCACGTGCGCATCGCTGATGCCGAAGATGTGCGCGATGTCGAAGCCTCTGGCATTCGGCTTGTCCGTCGTGGCGACTTCCACGTGCGCACCCAGTTTCTGCATCGCGTCGGCCGTGCAGCGCGCCTGGATGGCTGCGCCGCCATACACCGTTTTCGCAATCGGCGGGATGACGACGAGCACCCGCACCGGAGCGCTCGCTTTCGCCGACGACCATTCCGCGTCAGGCAGAACTTGCCGCCGAGTCGAGAACCTGCTTCTCGTAGAGCCGTGCGTAGAGGCCGTCGCGTTGGAGCAACTCGGCGTGCGTGCCGCGCTCGACGAGCTTGCCGTCGTCCAGCACCAGAATCGTGCTGGCGCGGCGGATGGTCGAGAGGCGGTGCGCTATCACAAACGTCGTCCTTCCGACGAACAGCCGGTCGAGCGCCTCGCTGATCAGCGCTTCGGACTGCGCGTCGAGCTGCGACGTGGCTTCATCCAAGATCAGCAGCCGCGGATCGCGCAGCAGCGCCCTGGCGATCGCGATGCGCTGGCGTTCGCCGCCCGACAGGCGGATGCCGCGCGCGCCGACCATCGTCTGGTAGCCGTCGGTGAACCCGGAGATGAAGGTATGCGCGTTGGCCAGGCGCGCCGCTTGCTCGACGTCTTCGCGTGTGGCGTCGAGCCGGCCGTATCGGATGTTCTGCTCGATCGAATCCGAGAAGAGCTGCGGATCTTGCGGGACGATCGCGATGGAACACCGCAGCGACGAAAGTTTGATGTCGCGCAGGTCGTGGCCGTCCACGAGAATCGCGCCGCTCGTAGGAACGTAAAATCGCGGGATGAGATTGACGAGCGTCGTCTTGCCGGCCCCGGATGGACCCACGAGCGCGACGACGTCTCCCGGTTCGACCGTGGCGGACACCCCGTTCAGCACCAGGGTCTTGCCGTCGTAGGCAAAACGCACGTCGCGAAAATCCACGTGCCCACGGATCTCGGCCAACTCGACGGCGCCCGAGGCGTCCGGCGCTTCTACCGGCAGATCGAGGATTTCGAAGACCCGCGCCGCGCCGACGTACGCTTTGTTCAGATCGCCGATATAGTTCGTGAGTTGGTTGATCGGGTTGCTCGCCACGACCGCCAAGGTCAAAAAGCCGACGATCTCGCTCGCCGCGATCTGCCGCGTCGCCAACTCGAAGAACGCGAAACCGGCCAGAAACAGCAGGCCGACCGCGACGATGAAGTCGATGACCGGAGTCTGCGTCAAGGATATTTGTGCGAGTTTCATCGATGCGCCGAGATATGCGTCGTTGCGATCGCGGAACCGCTTCACCTCATGCGGTTCTCGGGCGAACGCTTTGATGACGCGCATCGACTCGAGCGATTCCTGCAGCAGCGAGTTGACGTCCGCCACCCGTTCCAGCGAAACGCCGGTCACGTTGCGCAATAGCCGCGAAAAACGAAAAACCGCGTACGAGACGAGCGGCGCTACGCCGATCGTCACCAGCGTCAACGTCCAACTCAAATAGAACATGTACGCGACCGCGCCGACGAGCGTGATGATCGCGCTGGCGAACAGCGGCATCGCCGTCACCCCAATCAGCATCAAACCGACGTCGTTGCCGAAACGCGACATCAGCTCGCCGCTGCGCCACGTATCGAAGACGCGCAGCGGCAAATACTGGATGCGTTCGTAGAGATCGGCACGCACTTTCGCTACCACGTGCTGGCCGACCGACGTCAGCGTATAGCTGCCCGCGTATTGCGCGCCATTCTTGACGAGATTGAGGACGAGCGCGCCGCCGAGCGCGAACCAAAGCAGCCGTAGATCCTGTTTCTCAACCGAAGTCACCAGGAGCTGAGCCGCCTTCGCGTATCCGAGCACCGCGAACGAGCTCAGAGCCGTCAAGAGCAATCCGGCTGCCATGATCAGCGCCGACGGCCGAACATACTCGAACAGGCGGCGGAGCACCATACGAACCGTGGGTTTCTCCCGTCGTGAAACAATTTCCGCCGCGGCTTGCGAACTGATCGCTCATGAGCGCTGCCGAAATGACTGGTATTTCGACAGCATGGCCCTGGCGGCCGATCGGTGATCAACGACTGGCGGCGGGTATTGCTCGGGCGTGAAAAAGCCCAACTCGGTCTGCTGCTGCCGGCTCAGCGCCCACGGTGTCAGCGCTGCGCCGGTGGGAAGCTTGGCGAGCTCTCGCACCCAGCGCCGCACGTAGACGCTTTGCGGATCGATGAGGCGGCTCTGTGTGATCGGATTGTAAACGCGCGGATACGCCGCTTGATCCGATCCGACGCCGGCGATCCACTGCCAGTTGCCGTCGCACAGCGCGGGATCCGCGGCGAGCAGCTCGCTCATCCAGACGTCGCGTCCGGCCCGCCAGTCCAGCCCAAGATCGAAACAACAAAACGACGCGGCGCAGGTCGCCGCGCGCTGATGCACGTAGCCGGATGCGGCAAGCTGGCGCATGGCGGCATCGACGAGCGGATATCCGGTGCGCCCCTCCCGCCACACCGAGAGCAGTCGCTCGTCCTGCGCGTACGGAAAGCCGCGCATCTTCGCCTGAAGCGGCTCGTCGTGCATCCGTGGCTCGAAATACGCGAGCTGCATGAAAAAATCGCGCAGAGCGAGACGGCGCAGGAATTCGGTCATCGCCGCTCTCTCGGGCGCCAGCGTCCACGACTTCGCCATGCGCTCGTGCACCGCGCGATGCAACGCGCGCGGGCTCAGACAGCCGAAGCGAAGATAGGCTGACAGCTTCGACGTGCCATCCGCGGCCGGATATGCCCCCATGAACGCGTAGCTTGCGGCGCGCGCCGAAACGAAGCGCCGTTGCTGATCGGAGGCGGCGCGCTCGCCCGGCTTTGGTTCTGCGACGTCGGGCACATCGGGGAATGCTCCGGGCTGCGGATCGCGACCGTTCGGCAGCGTCTGTGAGAGCGGCTCGCCGACTTTGAGCGCGCGCCAAGCATCGTAGAACGGAGGAAACACGCGGTAACCTCCGTCGGCGGCGCGCTTGCGTTCCGCGACGATCTCCGGCTCGTGGAGGACATCGCCCGGCGCGCGTATGAGCTCGATCCCCTCGCCGAGCAAAGCCCGCTCGACCTCGCTCTCAACGTCGCGCGCGGCGGCGTCGTAGGATCTCGCCGCCACGACCGCGACGGCGCCGAGCCTCTTGCATGCTGCCAGGAGGGCGCCGGAGGGAGTTCCGCCCAGCGCACTTACGGTAGCGTCGCTTTTTTCGATTTCCGAGCGCAACTGAACGAGGCTGCCGACCGCGAAAGCGCGCTGCCGCGGGTTCAGCCCCTCGAGTTCATCCAGGCAGAACGCGGCGTAGACGGTTTTGGCAAGCGAGCGGGCCGCGTGCAATGCCGGATTGTCGGACAACCGAAAATCGCGGCGCAGCCACCAAATGGCGACGGGCATCGTCTACTCACAAGCGGGCGCCGCCCGTCGAGTGACGCGGCGGCGATGCGACACTGCGTGCCCGGCGTTCTACTTCAGGCTCGCTACGTACGCCGACACATCGGCGACCTGCTTGTCCGTCAGCGTGAGCTTCGGCATCGCCGATTCTGTATTGACGCCTTGCGGATTGCGCACCATGTATGCCACCTGGCCTGCAGTCAGCCCCGACGCGACGAGTCGCGGCCCGATGCCGCCGCCGACGCCCTTCGCACCATGACAGCTCTCGCAATTCGCCGCGAAGACGCTGGAGCCAGCGGACGCGCTGCCGGCGGCGACCTTCAATGTGGGCATCTTGGAAGGCGGGATCGGCAGCTTCGATGCCGTCGCCATCGTCCCAGACGATCCGGTCGCGATCGACGTGGCCATCGCCGTCGCTTCGCTCGTGGCGGACGTCGACGAAGTCGTCTGCTGGCTCTTGGAGCACGCCGCGATGAACAGCCCGGAAGCGACCAAAACCGCTGCAAGCGCCGTGAGTTTCTTCACGCTCTTCATCTCCCTTTTGCGATGCTGACGGAACCCGCGTTAGTTTGTACCCGGCGCCATTCCTTCCCTCGGTTCGCGCACGAACGCCAGTGCCCCCGAAGCCAAGGCGAGGAGCGCCGCGATGAGCACGAACAGCGCTCGGTAACCCGCCCCGGGGTTACCGGCAAGGGCGCCAACCCGGTCGATCAGCAGACCGCCGAGCACGAGCGACGCGACCTGAGGTCCGGATGCGCCGATGTTCCACACCGCCATCAGCGCGCCAGCTCTGCCCTCGGGAAGGAGATTGCAAGCCAGCGCCCAGTCCACGGAGTAATATGCGCCCCATGCTAGACCTAGGACGATGCCGACGAACCAAACCGGAGCAACTTCGCTGACCGCCGACAGCGAGAGCGCGCCGGCGGCAAGCAACGCGAAGGCCCATAAGATGATGCGCTTCTTGGACATGCGGTCCCCCAGTGCGCCCGCGCCGACCGTGCCGATAAGCGAACAGCCGACCATCAACAGCAGCAAATCGAGACTGGTGCCAATATAGGATCGGACGTGGAGCGCGAACCGGAGATAGAACGCAAGAAACGGCAGGATGAGATACAGCGCGCCGCTTGCAAACGCGCGCGAGCCGATGAGCCAGATGAAGCTCGCGCGACTGGGCCATGGGGAAAATACCGGTGTCGCCGCCGGCGCCTCGACGTCGCGGTCGCTGACGCGCCGCAACGTGACGATGAGCGCGATGACTATCACGAGCGAGATGACGGCGGCCAGCTCAAGCATTGCCCAGGTGAAGACATGAGGTGTGACGCCTGGGCCCGGTTGCCGGACGAAGGCCTTGGCGAGCAGCAGCCCGCACGCGGTCCCCACCAAGCGGTACAACCCCATGATGCCGGAGGCTCGGCCTTGTTGATCCTTCGAGATCCGATCCGGTATGAGCGCCTGGTATGGCCCCGTGCCGATATTGAACGCGATCTCCACGCCCGCGAACGCCACCACCACGGCGACGAATGATGGGGCGACCGCGAATGCGAAGAGCGCGACGATGTCGGCGAGCGTTCCGACGACGATGAATGGCAGGCGTCGGCGCGCGACATCGGAAGCGCGTCCGGCCGCCAGCTGCGTGATGATGGAAAGCCCGGCGCCGACGCCGCCGACGATCGCGGCAGCCGAACCGATAAAACCAGGCGCGATGAACCGGGCGATCTGCGCTTGCAGCGCGGCGCCGAGCAGGGCCGCCCAGTGCAGTTCAATGGCGAACCAGTACGCCGAGAGCGCGAGTTGACCGGATGATTTTTTCACGATCGCGAGCGCGGATCGTTCGCGTGCGCCAGCGCGTAATCGAAGTCCGCGCTCTCATCGCAATCCATCGCTAGGCATGGGTCGGCACCCAGGATCACGCAGACCCGCCCCCCGAGCAGCGCGGACGCGCGCGCTTCAATATTCTTCACCCCGACGCGGCCGAGTGCGAAGCCGGCGGCGAGCGACGGGCCGAAAATGCGCGCCAACGACGCGGGGTTCTTGCGGGCCGAAAACGCCGAGCGGATGAGGGCCTCTCGCCGCAGCAGACCTGTCGGCTCCAACAGCACCACGCTGCCGCCCGTCCATTCGCCGTCGGCCAATCGGAAAAAATGCGAACGGCCGCCCGGAAACGCGGCAAGAAAATCGTTCCGTAGAAATGCCGGATACGCCGCCACCGCATCGCCGGGCACGCGGCTCAAGAAGCCCGAAACCGCCTCGCTTCGGATGAACGGCAGATCAGCTGCACAGAACAAGACGCGCGCGGTGCGGCCGGCGCGCAGGGCGAGCAGCACATTTTCTTCGCCGCTCGAGCCCTCGTCGGCCCAACGATCGACGTCGGGCGCCGCTCGCCGGACGGCTTCGGGACCCACCACCGCAATGTCGGCGATTTCCGGCGCCGACCGAAGAGCGGCGACGAGGCACGCGATGAGCGTGTGCTCACCGATCCGCGCCAGCGCCTTGACGTCAGTTCCGAACCTTGTCGAATCATCCGGGCCAAGCCGGCCGCCCGCCGCCACGACGGCATCGACGGCTCCGCTCACCCCCGGATCCGGAGGACGTCGCGCGCGCCCGAGAACTCGAGCGCGGTGACGGCGACATCTACCATCGCGGCAGGGACTTCGGCGACGACGGCCACGGCGCCAACTTCCATCGAATCGATGATCCGGTAGCCGACGTGCGAGCTTCGTCTCGGCCCGAAGGCTCCGCCGAGCGACGCACCTGCGATCGCGCCGAGCGCCAGTAGGAGCAGCGCGTCGGCGATCGGTCCGAACCCCGGCGCGACGGGCAGAATTCGGCCGCTCGGCGTCGCTCCGAGCACGAGCCCGCAAACGCCGCCGATGGCGGCGCCGATCGCGCCGCCCTTATCGATGGCGCCGGACGAACGCTGCTGACCGGCGAGATCTGCGATCCCAGCCAGCGGATCGTGCGCATCGAGGTCGTCGCGCACGCCGAATTGATCTCGGAGGCCGCGCGTTTTTTCGCGGTCCGCCGCACCGACGCGGATCGACGCTGCCGAAAGGCCGTTTTCGAGAAGCGCGCGGATGCCCGCAGCCGCCGCGGCGTTCGACTCGAACGCGCAAGCAAGCGTGAGGCTCAGCGTCATTCGAGCAGCGGCAGGTTCTATCACGACCGCATCCTAATTCCGTGGAGTGATGGAAGAATCCGCGTACTCAGGCCCGAGCGTGCTCGTCGGTCGAAATGCGACCGTGCGACCGGGCGGCCTCAATCCGCCCCATTTCACGGACGCGCACCGGAGGTGGATCGGTCATACCGGCCGGATCCATGCGATCGTGGCCGGCGACGTCCGCGGCAATCCGCTCGTCAAGCTAGGATTCGGAGAACCTCCGCAGATCGTCTTCTTCCGGCTGTCGGATCTCGACGTCGATCGCAGCGGCCAGCTTGAGAATCCGCCGAAGCACGGCGAACGGGGCAGTCACCTGCCGTAGCGGAAAGCCCGGACAAGCCAGCTTCGACGCTCAGATCCGGATACGGTTCGTCGGCCGTGCCGGCCACGTTCGTGCCTTCCGCCAAGACGATGAGATCGTTGAGATAGGCGCCAAGCCGTCGCACCCCGCCAGGTGTCCGGCCTGCGACGAGGAGAGCGGCGAGTCTCAACGCCGCGCTTCGAGCCGGACCGTCAGCGTCGGGCCATTCACCGGAAACCCAAGTTGGTCTTCAGCGTGGTTGCGAAGCAGGTTTTCGATCCGCGCAGAGACCGTATAATGTCCGCCTAAGCGCGCAGACGCAAGGAAACCCAGCGCCGCATAGGCGGGCAGCAGCGTCGCATTCGTTTCGTCAGCGAAACGCCGGCCGACGAAATTCAAATGCACGCCATACGTTTGATGGCCTTTCGTCCTAAGGAATTCCACGCTGCCCGTAGCGGTGGGCCGGTAAAGCAATCGCGTCCCCGCGGTGAGGTCTTTGGCGACGAAGTAGTCGGTGTACGCGAGATGCACGGACGAGCCTCGAGCCGTCAACTGTACGTCTGCGTTCACGCCGCGGACGGTCGCCCGGTTCACGTTGAACGGTTCGACATCGCCGAAGGCGTCGATTGGTTCGCTCACGATGAGATTGCTCGTGTCGGAACCGAACGCGGTCAGCATGGCGACGCCGGATTTGAAGCTTTTCACGACGCCGACCTCGCCGGTGCCGGCGTATTCGGGTTGGAGCGCCGGATTGCCGAAGCCGGGAAAATAGCGTTCGTCCAGGTCTGGAGCGCGAAATGCGCGCGCGTACTGCGCGCGCAGCAGCATATCGCCCGCGACCTGCAGCTGCACGCCGATGCTCGGCAACGTCGACGGCAGGGTGCCTTGGGTGTGTTCTGCGCGCATGCCGGCCGAAAAGCTCAGGCGCGCTCCCGGCGGGTGGACGTCGTCCTGAGCGTACCAGGCGGTCGTCGAATCAGACACGGTACTTGGAGCGCCGAGGGTCGCTCGATCGGCACGGCTGTCGTACCCGATCGTCAGCGTATCGGCTGCGCCGAGCTGCGCGGCTCTGCGCAGGCCAAAGCCGTGGGTGGCGACGTGCGTCAGGTCGTCGAACGGAAACGGCGGCGTCAGGTCGTAAAAGTGCAGCCGCTGATCGTCGGAGTAGACTTCCAAGGCCCAGGTCCCTCGCGCGTCCTGCGCCGACAGCGCAAGCTCGCTTCGGCCGACATATCGCTGCTGCCGCGCGAGATAACTGATGCAGCACGGCGCCGGCGGCCCGCTCAGGTCGGGACCGGGCGTGCCGATATTCGATGCGTTATCTTCGATCCGCAAACTGGCTCGCAGCGAGCCAAAGGCGTGACCGATCGATGCGTTCCAGTCTTGCACGTCTGCGTCGTTGTTCGTCCTGTCGCCGGCAGGCGCGCCCAGAAATGCCGGATACGCGAAGACGTCCTGCGCTCTAGAGTGGCGGAAGTCGATTCGCGCGAGCAACGATCTTTCGTCGCCTTGCGCGACGCCGAAGCCGCTCGACACCGCGCCGGCGTATCCGACTTCGAGGTATGCATCGTCGGGAGCGCGGTCTTGCGTGATGATGTTGATCACGCCGCCCACTGCCGCCGAGCCGTATAACGTCGAAGCGCCGCCCTCCACGATCTCGATCCGCTCCACGCCGTCGAGCGGCACGCCGGAAAAATCCAGCACGCCGGTGTCAGCTTCGTTCACGGGCCGGCCGTCGATCAGTACCAGCGTTTGCTCGCTGCTCGCGCCGCGCAGCGCAACCGTCTGCAGCGCGCCGAGCGAGCCGTACGAGTGGACCAAGCTGCCCGGAACGAAGCGCAGGGCGTCGCCGAGCGTATCGAAGCGCCGCAACTGCTCGCCGCTGATGATGTAGACCTCTCGCGCGGTCGATCGCAGGGGCGTAGGCCGGCGCTCAGCCGTCACGACGACCCTATCGAGCACGCCGGGCGTGGCGCTTGGCGAAGGCCGCGGTGACGGCGCCGGAGCGCCGGTGGCCGAGGCACCCAGAGCAGACCCTATTATAATGAAGAGCGGCGTCAGCATGGCGACCGTTCTCAACCTGCTACGCATACCGTGAATCCTCCGATCGGGTCTCGGTGCGTCGTGATGCGCACGCGAACGCGTTCGAAAGCGCCGCAGGCTGGAAGCACCTCTTCGGGCGCTCCGGTCAGCATGGCGCCCGCGCTGAGCAGCGTGGATCGCCGCCACGATCGCGATGCCGCTTCGCGCCAGCTCCCGTAGCATCGTCATGACGTCGATCTGATATCGAAGATCGAGGTGCGTCGTCGGCTCGTCGATCAAGATCGCCGACAGCGAGGTCGCCACCGCGGCGGCGAGCCACGCGCGCTGCCGTTCGCCACCACTCAGGTTCGCCGCGGCCTCGTCGGCGCGATCCGCCGCCCGAGGAGCGATCGACAAAGCGTTGGTTCGGCCGACGTTTTGTCGGCCGACGATTGAAGCCATTCGAGCAGCCGCCTCTTTAGCGCGAAGAGGTCGACCCATGTGGGTCGAGGTCGAGGCCGGTCTCCTGGCTTCCGGATCTTTGCCCATGTGCCGATGGCCTTCCCATCCGTGCAAGGACGGTGGCCGTTCGGCGGCTCCCCGGTTACAGTGGCGCGACCGCGCCGGTATTTCACCGGCTTCCCGGACGCCTCGGCATCGTGGATTCTACTGCCGCCATCGCGCGTTCCTCTAAGGAAGGGCCGGCGAGCGCGGCGAACCCGCGCGGCCCATGAGGTATTTCGAGCCGAACTTTCTGGATGAAGCGCTCGTGCTGCTGGACCGCTTCGGCGATGGCGCGCGCGTGCTCGCCGGAGCCACGCGCCTTGGTCCGCAGCTGCGGGAGCGCACCGCCGGCGTCGACACGCTCGTCAACATCAAGCGCATCCGCGAGCTTCACGAAATTCGACTCGACCGCGGCATGTTGAACGTCGGCGCACTCGTCACGGCTCAGCAACTGTCGGACGACGAACTCGTGCGGACACACGCGCCGCTCATCGGCGCAGCCGCTATGACGATGGGAGCTCGACAGCTGCGCAGCGTGGCGACGATCGGCGGTAACGTCTGCTCTGGGGATGCAGCCGCCGACTTGTCGGTTGCGCTGCTGGCATCCGACGCCCTTTGCGCGATCTCGAGCATCCGTCGAGGCCCGGTCGAAACGCCGGTCGAACGCATTCTTCAAGCGGGCCCGAGCGGCTTGCCAAGCGGGGACCTGCTCGTCGCTCTCCGCATCCCATTAAGACCGGCGGCGATCGCATATCAGAAGATGACGACGCGCCGAGGATTCGAAATGGCGCTCGTTTCGGTGGCCGTCTCGCTGATTTTTGAGGCGGTCGAGGTCCGTCACGCCCACATCGCGCTTGGCGGCGCCGCACCGACCCCCGTGCGGGCGACCGGCGCCGAGTCGGCGCTCGTAGGCCGCACGTTTTCTCGGGAATCGGCGGCGGCCGCCGCGCTCATCGCCGCGAACGCCGATGCCACGCCGAGCGACGACCACCGCGCGTCTGCTCTCTATCGACGCCACCTGGTCGAGGTGCTCGCGCTGCGCGCGCTGCTGGACGCCGGTCGTGCCCACGGAGACGCCGCCGCCTGATGCAACCGGTGACCTTGTGCGTGAATGGCGAGATCGTCGAACTCGTCGTCGACCCGCTGCGCAGCCTGCTTCAAACGCTGCGCGACGATCTCGGTTTGACGGGCACGAAAGAAGGTTGCGGCACGGGGTATTGCGGCGCTTGCACGGTGATCGTCGGCGCACACGCCGTCAATGCGTGCTTGTACCTCACGGTGGACGCCGACCGCAAGGACATCATCACCATCGAGGGACTTGCCGACGAGGACGGCACGCTTCACCCCGTCCAGCAAGCGTTCGCAGAGCACACCGCGCTGCAATGCGGCTTCTGCACGCCGGGCATGATATTGTCGGCCGCCGCCTTCTTGGCGGAAAACCCGGCCCCCGACGAGTCGGAAATCCGCAACGCGCTGGCCGGCAACTTGTGCCGCTGCACCGGATATCAATCGATCGTACGCGCGGTGTTCGACGCTTCGAAACGTCTGCGCGACGCCGGACGAACCGAAGCGCGGGTGGGCCGGCAGGCGCCCATCCGAGCGCGAGCCTGACGTGGCGATCATCGGCTCGCATCGGCTGCGGCCCGACGCGAACGCAAAGGTCAGGGGAACGACGCTCTACACCGCGGACGTCGAACTGCGCGACGCCGCGGTCGGCATGGTGCTGCGCTCGCCGCATCCCTTCGCGCGCATCGTACGCATCGACACCCGGCACGCGAGCAGCTTGCCCGGCGTACGCACGATCGCCCACGCCGGCACCGTACCGACCAAGCCGCTCGCTTTCAGCATCAAAGATCAGCATCTGTTCCCCACGACGCATGCGCGCTACGCGGGCGAGCCCGTCGCGGCCGTCGCCGCGGACACGCCGGAACAGGCGAAAGCCGCGCTCGCCGAGGTCATCGTCGAATACGAGCCGCTCGAACCGGTGCTGACGATCGGGGCGGCGCTTGGACCGAACGCTCCGCTCGTTCATCCCCACTGGCAGACATACGAGAAAAACGAGAACCGGGTGCTGCGCGGCAACATCTGCGGATACAACCGGATCCGCCGGGGGGACGTCGACGCCGCGCTCGCGTCCGCCGACGCGAGCGTCGAAGGCGAGTATCGTCTCGCTTCGAGCGCGCCCGGCTATATCGAACCGCGCGCCGCGGCGGCGCGCAAAGAGCCCGACGGCGGCTTGACGGTGTGGTGCGGTTCGCAAAGTCCCTACGGCAATCGCGACGAGCTCGCCGGCTTTTTCGGCCTCGACCCAGCCAAAGTGCGCTTCATCAATCAGTTCGTCGGCGGCGCGTTCGGCGGCAAGATCCTGATGGCGACCGAATGGTATGCCGCCGCGCTCGCTCTGCAGTGCGATCGCCCCGTGCGCATGGTCTGGTCGCGCCACGAAGATCAGCTGAACGTCTTTCCGCGGCATGGTGGATTCGCGCGCATCCGATCCGGCGCGAAAGCCGACGGCAAGTTGGTCGCCATGCGCGCCTCGTTCTTCTTCAATACGGGTGCATACATCGGCTACGGAAGCGGCACGGCGTTGATCGCGACGATGCTCGCTTCCGCGCCGTATCGCGTTCCGAATCTGGATCTCGAGGCGACGCTCGTCTACACGAATTCCCAAGTCGCCGGGCCCGTGCGCGCGCCGGGCGGCCCTCAGGCGAATTTCGTGAAGGAATCGAATCTCGACGAGCTGGCGCGACAGCTAAATTTGGATCCGCTCGAATTCCGGCTGAAAAACGCTTGGGTCGACGGCGACGAGAGCCCCACGGGCCAAAAGCTCGCGAGCGTGAGCGTCAAAGAGACGCTGCGGCGAGCCGCGGAAGCGATCGGCTGGGGCACGGAATTGTCGGAGCGTCGCGGACGAGGACTCGCCGCGACATGGTGGTTCTCTTCGTGCGGCGGCTCCAAAGCTCGCGTCTCCCTGCTCGAGAACGGGCGCGTTCGCGTGGCGTCCGGCAATCCTGAGGTCGGAACCGGTTCGGCTGCGGCGGCGCTGCCGATCATCGCAGCCGACGTCCTCGGCGTCGATCCGTCAAGCGTCGACGTCGTCCTGGCCGACACCCAGACCGATACGTACGACTCCGGCGTCGGCGGCAGCGGCTCGACGTTTTCCGCAGGCCAAGCCGTCGAAGCGGCTGCGCTGCGGGTTCGAGAAAAGCTGCTCGAACGCGCGGAACACGCGCTCGAGGCGCGCGCCGAGGACATCGATTTGCGACATGGCCGAGCATTCGTCCGCGGCGCCGAGGACCATGCGATCGGCATCGAGCAACTTGCGCGATCCGGCGGAGAAATGAGCGGCGACGGAGAGGCGCCTGAGATCGGTGATCCCGAATTCGACGAATCGCTTGTCGAATCGCATGAGTTCGCGTCCTGGCTGGCGCCTTCGTTCACCGCGACCGCTGCGCAGGTCGAAGTCGATCGCGAAACTGGCCGCGTCGCCGTCGAAAAAATCGTGACCGCCCAGGACGTCGGCTTCGCGATCAACCCCACCGGCATCGTCGGACAGATCGAGGGCGGCGCGACGCAGTCCTTGGGTTACGCCCTGATCGAGGAGCTCAAGTTCGACGAACATGGTCTCATCAACGCAGATTTCAAGGATTATCTCTTGCCTACGACGCTCGACGCGCCGAGCATCGAAGCGATCATCGTCGAATCTCCGTCAAAGGAAGGGCCGCACGGCATGAAAGGAGCTGGCGAGCCGCCGGTCACCACGCCCGCAGCCGCCATCGCGAACGCGATCCGGGATGCGATCGGCACCGCACCGCACGAAGTGCCGATGACGCCCGAGCGCGTCTGGCGCGCGCTCGAGCATGGCGTTAGGGGATGAACTCTTCGCGATCCATCAGCGCAGCGGCGCATGGCCGGCCGGCGCAAAGCGCCGGCATGAACGTCGACTCTTTCATACTTGCTATCTCGGCGTTGTCGAGATCCATGTTGCCTGAAGACACGAGAACGGCCACGCGCGAGGCGTTGCCTTGCGGATCGACGTCGACGCGCACGATCACCACGCCGTGCGCGCCTTCGTCCACGGCGCGGCGCGGGTAGCCGACTGACGCGATGTGTTTAAATCGCGGAGCTCGATAGGCGGGCACGATCGGGCCGCCGGCCAGATAACCTCGTCTCTGCGCATCCGCGACGTCGAGGACCAACAAGCGCTCGACCGTTCCTGCGCTCGACCGTTCCGCCACCACCACGCCGCCGTCGAGCTTCCACGCACGAACGGCCCGGTTGGCTTCTTGGAGTTCGGTCGCGCCGCGTGCGGCGAGAGCCGCCGAAGCCGCGCCGAGCGGCGCGTCGAGCAGCGGCAGTTCGGTGGGCTGGACGAGTGCCGAGAGCTTTCCGTTGACCGGCGCGGGCCGCGCGACCAAGATCTCCTTGATCGCAAGAGCATCATCAACGAGCACATCGCGATCGAGGCCCTTCGCGTCATACCAGCGCCACTCGTGGCCGGCGTCGCTCGTCTCCACGAGGTCCGGCGGCCCGAACGCCTGGACCATCGACAAGACCGTTCCGCCGATGGCGCCGCCGCCGAGCGCCGTGCCGTCGGCAGCCGCCGGCAAGCCGCAACACAGCGTCCCCGCTAAGGTCAGCCAGGCGAAGAGATGCTTCACGCTCCGAACTCGGCGAGCAGGTCTTGCGCCGCGGCCCACGCGGGTGGTTTCCCGAAACCCGTCACCACGGCACTCAGGTTGGCCCGAGACAACCCGTAGCGGAGGATCCGGCGCTCTCCTTCAAGGTAGCGAGCCTTCGCCTCGAACTTCGCGTAATACCAGCCGAATTTTGCCGTCTGCGACGCGCCGCCGGCCACGTTTTCGCGCGCGATCAGTCCGTACGTGCGCGTGAAGGCCAAGCCGCGCGACACGTAGATTCGAGGGAAACGCTCGAACGCGACGCCGGCGACGAACACGCGCGCAAAGCGCAGCCCTTTGACGCATGCGATGGCGTCGCACGTGATCGATCCCGGCGTCGATCGCGCCGCGCGCTGCGTCGCGCCGCCGTTTTCTAGCGACCGCACGGCATCCCGCAAACGCATCTTTGGCCGGAGGCGGGCGAGGTTGTCCAGCGCCTCGACGAGACGCGCGCCGTCGTCGGCAAGCCGCGCTCGGAGGTGAAGCGGCGCCGCTGCCCAGCGGTCGCCAAATCCGCCGTCGACGATCAGGTGCGCGAGCGTTGCAGCGGATGCGCTTCCGCGGCTATGCGCCTCCCACGACGCGAAGCGCTCCCGCAGAGCCACGAGCGCAGCGCGCGCCGCGTCGCTGAGCCGGTCGTCGACATGGCCGCCGAAGACGTTGTCCGACAGCGTCGCTGCACGCGCGTCGCGGCGCAATTTGGATTGCCCCCCGCGCGCTCCGATGTCGAGAACGAGCTGAGCAGAATCCTCCGCCGGACGGGATAACGTCCATACGCTCTGATCGCTGAGGCCGACGAGCGGCGATGATAAGACGCGCAACAGGTGCGCGTGATCTTTGGCGTCATCAACCACTGCAGCCAGGGCGAGGAGGTCGGCTATGTCGTCGGGCGCCTGGAACAGCGCGCTTGGCGCGCACACCGGGGCGCCGCGTTCGGCGAGCAGCCTTGCGTAGACGGCACCGGAGTCTGCGCTGCGCGTGAGGACCGCGATCTCGGCGGGCTGCGCGCCTTCGCGCAATAGGTCGGCGATCGAGCGAGCCAGCCAGTCCGCCTCTTCTGATTCCGATGCGAATCGCATCGCCTCAACAGGTTGGTCGGCAAGCGCGCGCGGCGTCAAAGCGACCGGCTGTGCGCCGCCGGCGTCGCCCGCTATCGCGGAACGCGTGCCGAGCAGAGCGCCGATCTGCGCGTCCTCGCAGCCGGCAAGCGCGCGCTCGGCGATGCCTGCCGAGCGGAGTATCTTCAACAATGCCGGTAATGCCGGCTCGGCATCCTCAGCGTCGTCGACGAAAATCGCCGACGTGCGCCTCGCAACGCCACGGGCGGCGCGTTCGTCCGCCGCGAGCCAGGCGACGCCGTGATCGATCACGTCCTCTTCGGACCATTCACATTCCCCGGCGGCTGCCGCGATGTACTCGCCATACAATCGGGTGAGGATCCGCGCGAGGTCGCGCTCCGCGCGCTGCTGTGCGATGAGCTGCGGCGGGCCCGCACGCACGGCTTCGCGCGCCCGGCGGCTCAAGCGACTGCACAGCTCGGGATCGTGGAGGCGCCGCGAAACTGCGGCGTACTGCTCCCCATAGAACGCGGCGCTGCCGGCCGTGCAGCCGCGCGCGAACTCGTCCACCCCGATGCGCAGGCGCCGCAGCATGCGGATGAGTTGCGCCGCCTCTTCTAAAAACGCGTCCGGCCGGCTCAGGCCCGGAATGTTGATGTCGAAGCCTGGCTCTTGCAGCATCGGCCACGACATGTCGAGCAAACCCCGCGCCGCCTTTTTGACCATTCGCCGCGCAGCTGCGCCATCGCCGATCCGCAACTCGGGGGATACGCCGGCCGCCGCATATTCTGAGCGCATCCAACACGCGAGGTGCCCTGCCAGCGTATCGACGACCGTCGGACGTCCGGGGCCGAGCGCCGCGACGGCGCCCGTCATCGCGCTGCACGACGAAGAGGACGGGCAGATGATGATCGCCGGCCTCGGATCGTCCGAACGGACGGCGCGCCGCGCGACGGCGGTGGTCTTCCCCGAGCCTGGCCGCCCCGTGACGATGAGCGCCTCGCGCTCCGGCTCCGGCAAGCCCTCGAGTCGCAGCGCAGCGCTCTCGACGGTAAAAGCGTCAGCGTGCAAAGATGCGCTCCGGCTCGAGAGGACGTTCCCGGCAAGCCCGACCGTAGGCGCAGAACGAACACGGCGGGTCTTCTCCCGCTCCGAAATGTTCGACGCGCCCTCCGGTGAGCGCATCGCAGCGGGCGATCAATGCGGCGATCGACGCTTCCAGATCGGCCGGAGTGCATAGGATGCGGATTACTCCATTGACGTCTCTTTCGTTGGTTTCGCCTGTCTCGCGCCGGCTCGTGGGCTCGGATTCGACGACGTCAAGAGCCAGCAGCCAGACCGGCTCTCGCGGATCGCGGATCGAGATGAGCGCCATCCTTGCGACCGCGTCTCGTTGCGCGCGGCGCATCGCCCAGTACAGCGCGAGCTGCCCTTCCTCTCCGCTGCGCACGCTGTGCAAATACTTGTTGGGATCGCTCGCGATCCGCCCGGTTTTGTAGTCGTAGATCGTGACCGGTCCGCCGTCGAGCGGGTGGTCAATCCGGTCGATGTAGCCGACGAAACTGTGGCCGCCGCTCGAAAACCGCCCAAGCACTTCGATATCGCGCACTTCCATCGGGCGCGCCGCTGCTTCTCGGCTCAGCCAGCGGACGTAATGCTCGCCGACCGCGCGGGCCTTCACGCGGCACACGGCGTACTCGAGTTCACTCGCGAACTGCGTTCTCGCCCGCCCGAAGGCCGCGTCGAGTTCGCTCTCGAGCCGCTCGAAGATCGCATTCGCAGCGACCTGCGACGGAACGCGGATCTCCCGGTGCAGCGCCTCCAGGGCTTCGTGGAAGACCTTCCCATACGTGGTGTGGACGGAGCCGGGATCTTCAACCGCATCGCACAGGTACTCGAAGAAGAAGCGGCGCGGGCACTTCGCGAACGTGTTGAGCCGCGATGCCGAAAATGTCATCGCGGGAACGACGATCGGCCGTTGTTCCTCGCGCACCGGCCAGATCCACGGTTTGTTCGAATATTGCCGCTTCGGCGACTGATGCTTGGAGCCGGCCCCAGTCCGTACGCCAAGGGCGCCGTGCAATCGGCCGGCTTCGACGCCGATCGCGGCTGCGAAATCGTCAATGTCGATCGGACTGCTCTCCGCGACGGCAGCCTCAGCCGGCAGGCCAGCGGGCGGCGCGCTCAAACTGCGAAACGTCAATACCGCTCTCGCCACGGAGCTCAAACCTGGGCTCGCATCGGTCGCGGCCGCGGCCAGCCCCGCGTCGCTGACCTCTGCCTCTTCGCAGGCACGGGCGAGGCCGCACATGCCATCGATGAATGGATCCGACAACAGCTCCGGCGGCCACGCATCGCACGCCACGCAGGCATCGCGCATGCTCGCTCGCTGCGGTTCGATCGGCTTCAAGGACATGCCGCGCAATTCGGCGCGATCGGAATGATTCCCTAAGCGACGTTTGCGAGAGCGGTTTCTATGTGCTGCATGCCGTCCTGGATCCGCTCGATGGTCAACTGGAGCAAGCCGGACATGTCGCCTTCGTCCGCCTGATGCAAAGCGTCGTAGTAACGCGCTCGATCTTCGGCTCGGACGACGGCCGGCGGATAGCCTGCCCCGGCGAGCAAGAGATTCGTCAACAGCCTACCAACCCGACCGTTGCCGTCGGCAAACGGCGCGATGTTGAGAACCTTCGCCTGCGCCGCGACGGCTTTCGCAACAGGATGCGCGGCGGACTCCTCGAGCCACTCGGTGCACTCGCGGATCAGCGCCGGCACGAGCACGCTTTCCGGCGGCAAGTAGTCCCGACCGACGAGCCGGGCGTCGGTCCGGCGATACAGACCTGCGATCTCATCGTCGATTCCCGCGTAAAGCTTGGCATGCAGCTCGCGCAGCGCGTGTTCAGACAGCGGCGCCTCGCTTTGCGCAAGTAGCTCGGCGTGATCGAGCGCTTTGTTCAGATTGACCGCTTCCAGGTGCTCTCGCAACGTGAGCCCGCCGACCGCCAAGCCGCGCCGCACCACGGTCTCCGATTGATCGCGCGTCAGTCGGTTGCCGCGAATCGCATTTGAATGAAAAATCTCGTCGAAGCGCAGCGCGCGCTTGGCAACGGCAAGCGCATCGGCGCCGGAAGCGTCCAGCCGGCGCACTTTCTTCGCCAGCGCCGCCGCGCGCTCGGTCGAAGCTTCCAGCATGGGTTCAAGCCGAGCGTCGAAGCGCAAGCCTGTCGCTTCTTCTTGCGTGCGCGCCGGAAGATCGAGGCCAAAGCGGTTCAGATCAACGCCGTTGCGTGTCAGCCATTCCAGAGCCAGCGCATGCAGGCGCCGTTGCCGATAGGAAAGCCAAGATCGCCGCGCTCGCGGGTACGCCCCTATCACCTGCAGGAAGCGCCCGCTGCCGGCCGACCCCGCGAGCGCCTCTTCGAGCCGACCCGCCAACTTGCCGTCGGCGAGCGTCTCGATGAAATCGCTCGTCATATGGCGCGCCTCGGCGTGCGACAGCGGACTAATGAGGATCGCGTCGCTGCGCCCGCTCAGCAGCGCCGCGGCCGGGTCGTCCGCCGCGTATGGTTCGATCCGGCCCGACGAGAGCACGAAGAAGTAGCGGAACTGCCCGCTGCGGTCGTCGAGCGCGTCGGCGAGTTCCTCGAGCAGGAAGCTGCGCATCGGCGTCCCGTTTTCGAGCCTACTGCTCAGAGTCCCGCAAACGGGTATAAAGCACGATTCGAGGGAATGTCCTGTTCGAAACAGGTCGCAAAGCCAGGCGGCGCGCGTCCCGTCATGCGACCGGAACCTCAATTGTGACGGGGGTCAATGTTCTTCTTCTTTCCTGTAACAACGGGAACGGTCGCTAAGTCGTATAGGCTGGAGCCGGTATCCACGGGCCAGGATGTGGCCCTCATGAAACGTGTCGCGGGCGGCGACGGCGATGCATTCGCAGAGCTCGTCAAGCGCTACACGCGGATGTTGTACAACGTGGCATATCGATACGACGCAAACTCCGCCGAAGATCTCGTTCAGGAAACCTTCCTGCGCGCGTATCAGCATGCCGACACGTTCTCCGGGCGGAGCAAGGTGTCGTCGTGGCTGTACCGGATCTGCGTCAACGTCTGCCTCACCGCTGCGGGTAAAAGCGGCGCACCGATGGCGGACATCGATGAAGTCAACGAGCGAGAACTTGAAGCCAAGTCCGAAGACCTCCCGGAAAAGGCGGTCGAAAGAGGCGAAGCTTTCAAGGCGCTCGAGGACGGCCTCCACTCGCTGCCGAGTCAGCAGCGCATGGTTTTCATTCTACGCGAACTGCAGGGCCTCTCATACGGGGAGATCTCCGACATCCTGGGGATCAACGAGCAAGCCGCTCGGACGAATCTCCACCGCGCGAAGCGCAGGTTACAGGCGTGGCTGAGCCCGCTCTTGGTTTGAGGAAGGATCAAAGCTGATCGTGGATTGCAGCGAAGCCCTGGAACTGCTGTACCTGTCGTTTGAAGGGCAGATCACGCCCTCGCAGCAGGTCGCATTGAACGCGCACCGACGGACCTGCTTCGCCTGTTCGACGAAGCTCCAGCGGGCCGAAAAGTTTCAACACCTGCTCCGCAAGGTGCCGCAGGTGACCGTGCCGCGCGGCCTGGAGGAACGCATCCTCGCGCACGTCGCTGCGCACGGCGGCGTGCTCACCACACCGCGCCCGAAGAACGTGTTCGCGTTTCCGCGGCTCGCGTTTCCGCGCCTGAATCTGACCGCCGGCGGCGTTTTGGCGATGGGCGGCGTGCTCGCGGCCGCGGTCGCGATCTTCATCGTCGTGAACGGTTTGATCTCGACCTCGTTGACGCCGGGCGGAAGCATGGTCAGCGCGATGGTGCAGGGATCGCTGCAATCGGCGGCCGGCGGCGTGCTGTCCGGTCAGACGCCGATCCGCAACGGGGAGACGCTCCGCAACATCGGCAAGGCGCCGGTCACCGTCGCCTTTTCTCCGAACATGGTGCTGCGCGTCGATCCGGCGACGCAACTGAAGTTCGCCAAAGTGTACACCGACCGGTATACCGGCCAGATCTATATCACGGATCTGCACGTCGACCGCGGCACGGTCGACGTCCGCGAGCACCTGCACCGCGACGCCGCGCCGATTCACGTCGCGACGACGCTGGCCACATTCGTGCCCACGGGCACGATCTTCAAAGTCACGCAGCGCAACGGCGTCACGCACCTCAACGTGAACGAAGGCCGCGTCACGGTCTACCTGCCGCACAAGACCTTCTTCGCAGTGAAGGCCGGCCGCGGCGTGAAGTTCGTCGCAAACGGCGGCGTGCTCTGGGACAAGCCGGCTACCCGCCACAAGCCGGCTACTCGCCACAAGAAGGCCTAAGCGCATTATGCAGGGGGACCGGCGTATGCCGGTCCCCCAAAATCAAAGCCCGATAGCGGCTCCGTCGCCTCGCGGATCCGCGGCGCCCGATAGCTCCCCAGTATCTCGATCGATGACGATGGCGCCGGCGTGCCCCATCGATTCTTCCCAGTCGCCCAACACGTCCAATTCGTGCCCGCGGGCCCGCAATCCGTCCACGCACGCGTCACCGACGCGCCGCTCGACGGCGACTCGGCCGCCGGCGCCGACCCCGGTTCCATACCATCGCCAGCGCGGCGCCTCGACCGCGCGTCGAGGAGTGCAGCCGTGCAGCGCCACGCGGATCGCGAGTGCGAGGCCGATCTGCGGCTGCGCGTCGCCTCCCATGCTGCCATAGACGATGCGCGGCTTGCCGCCCGACATCAGCATCGCCGCCATCAGCGTGTGGAACGGTCGCCGTCTCGGAGCGAGCGAGCGAGCGCGATTGTCATCAAGCGTAAAAGCGATGCCGCGGTTCTGCAGCACGATGCCGACCTCGGGAACCAAGACGGCCGCGCCGAAATGATGATACAGCGACTGGATGTAGGACACCGCGTTGCCTTCCGGATCGACGCAAGCGAAATAGGTGGTACCGCTTTCGGCTGTGGCGGGGTTTGCGGGCGCGGCTCGATCCCAGCGCAGCGTCGCGGCTTGGCGCGATGCGTATCCCTTACTGATGAACTCCGCCAGGGCCCCGGAGTCCGCTGCCGGATCGCCGATTAGGCGATCCCGATCGACGTATGCCAGTTTCGCGCACTCGATCGCCGCATGCAGCAGCTCCGCGCTTCCTTCGGCGGGAACTTCCGAGCCGGCAAATGCTTCGAAGATTTGCTGAGCGGCGATCAACGTGACGCCTTGCGAGTTCGGCGGCGTGACCAGCGAATCGAGGCCTGCGAACGATCCGGCTGCGGGTTCGGCTGCGAAGCCGCGGTGCTCGGCGAAATCCTCAACGCGCAACGGGCTGCCGGCGCGCTTTGCCCAAGCCGAGATCGCCGCGGCGGCGGGGCCCTCGTAAAACCAAGCCCGCCCCTCAGCGGCGATCATTTCCAGCGTCCGCGCTAATGCGGACTGGACGAGCGTTTCCGTCGCGCCCAAGTACGCCGATCGCGCGCCGTCGTCGCGGCCGAGCCATTCTCGCTCCTCTATAAGAGCTCGCGCTACGCTCGGCGCGATCGCAACGCCGTCGCGAGCGCATGCAATGGCTGGACCGAGCAATTGGCGTACGTCGAGCCTTCCGAAGCGCTCGTGGATGGCGAACCACGCATCCACCGCTCCGGGTACCGTCAGCGCGGCGCCCGGACCGCGCGTCGGTATCGAGTCCGCTCGCCTCCGGCGGTAATACGAGACGTCCGCCAGCGCCGCTGCGGCGCCCGAACCATTGTATGCGACCGTAGCTCCCGTCGCGCTGTCGAAGTACAACCAAAACGCATCGCCGCCGATGCCCGTCATGTGCGGATACACCACCGCGAGCGCGGCGCCGATCGCGACCGCCGCATCCGCGGCCGATCCGCCGTCGGCAAGCGCCCGCGCGCCGATCTCTGCCGCGAGCGCGTGCGGCGCCGTCACCATGGCGCGGACGCTTGCGGCGTCGAGAAGCGCATTCGACGCGCGCATCAGGGCAAGCCGGGTAAGATGATGCTCGAGGTTCGTCCGCCGAGCGCGGCTTCTTCATCGAGCGCGGTGGGATCGGCGCGCAGGAACTCGTCGATGCCGGCAATCCGTTTCGTCCGCACATACGTGAGATGCCGGGCGCGCACGGCAGCTCGGACTTCATCGGTCCCCCGCACGTCGAACTCGAGCGGACGTCCGGTACAGAAATATGCGACGCCGCACGCCAGCGCCCTCAAGCCGACCGGCCGGCCCTCGGACCGCGCACCTTCGCTGCGAAGCGGCAGCACTTCGATGGCCGCGCCGCCGGCAAGCGCGTCCGAACAGGTGATGAACCCGCCCGACCATCGCTCGACCGCATACAGCCGTTGCGTTGCGTCGGACCACCGCGTCAGCATGGTGCGGGCTTCATCGGGCAGCCCGGCGCCGCGCTGGATCAAGAACTCGTCGATCGCTCGGCGTCCGTAGCCTCCGTTGCGGAAATCGAACATCAAGAAGTCGACGACGCGAGCGCCGCGGCGCTCGTCGAGAGGTCCGGACCAAAACGGGAAAAATCGTCTCGCCACTGATTCGAGCGGACCGGGCTTCGCTTGAGCGAACCGAGCCAGTTCCAACAGCAGCGGCAGCGCGGTCTGGTCCACGGCCCGCGCGAAATCCGCTCGTTTCTCCTCTTTGCCCATGCAGCATCGCTTGTGCTTGTGTCCGCTGCCGCACGGGCAAGGATCGTTTCGACCCGGCGTGCTCATCGCTCGCGCAGTTCTTTGCGGCTGCGGCGGTTTTCCCGCCGGCGATGCCGAACGCTCTCGCATGCTCGCACTTGCCCTTTCGATGACGCTGCATCTCATCTTCCATCCGAAACAGGTCATCTTTCAACGGGCCGATATCCTCGACAAGAATGATTGGGTTCTTCCCAAGAAGCGTCTCGAAGGTTTTCGCCGGGCGGGGATCGTGATCGATGAAGAACGCCATGTCATCATTTCTGCGTGGACGACGGTCGAAAGCGTCTCGCGCGGCGTGGCGAGCCTCGCCGGCATCGTGCGGGTGAATTCGTTCGACGTGCCGCGCGGAATCGAGACGAACGACCAGGATTCGGCGGCGGCCGAGATCACCGCGAACAACCATCGGCTCGGCGGCGGCCTGCGTCTCGAAGAGGCCGAGGCGGCGATGGAGGACCTGCCCGGCGCGCCGGTCGGTTTGGGCAGCGTCTGGACGACGCAGGAGCGAGTCAGCACCGAATTAGGGACCGGCAGCGCGATTTTCTCGCACCGAATCGCCGCGATCGACGGCGACATCGTCGAGATCGACGTTTCCGCGCGGGGCTCGATCACGGGGGCCGAATACGACCTGCCGAAGCTTTTGCCGGGCACGATCCAGCTCGACGGCGTCGCCTGGCTCGATCGAAGGAAGGGCGCCTTCGTCCACGAGAGCTACGCGATCCACAACGCGATCCTCAAGCCGGCGGGCATCGAGCACATCGGATTCGTCGACACGCAGTGGATCGACATCACGACCGTCACGGTCCGGGATACACCGCCCTAAAATTTCGGAACCAAAGCGAACTCGCGGCGTTTTGATCGGAGCGTCCGCCGAACGCGTAAAGCCGCAGCCAGGTGATCGGATAGCGGGCGTCGTCCGGCACCGCCGCTCGGACAGAGCGCCAGCCGGACCACTCGACGCTGCGCGCGATCGCAACCGTATCGACGACGCCGTCCGCGTTTCGATACGCGCCGCGCAGCGCTTCTCCCTTACCGTCGCCGAAAACCTCGATCGCAAGCGCGACCGGCCGGCCGCCGAGCGCGATGTCGCGCTCGGCATACGCCGCGCGCACGCCGCGCGAAGTCGAAAAATCGTACGCCAGGCGCAGCGCCGCCGAGCCGTCGGGCGCAGGCTCGTCGTCCACCGCGCCCGGTAAGCCGGCCGGCAGCGATGCATAGCGCCATCGCCGCTGCGCGAGGTCCACGGCCACGTCGTGCTCGCCGATCTCCACTTCCCGCGAAGCTCGCGCGCCGGCGACAGCAGCGCTCACGCGGACCCTCGCCGGCTCGGCGCCGGCTGACAGAACGCCCCCGGCGCCGAGCTGCGCGCCTCGTCCCTGAAGCGTCCATCGAACTTGACTTGCATCTACCGCGATCGGCTCGCCGTTGCCGGACCGCGCCTCGATCGCGAGCTGCCGGATCGAACCGACCGGCACCTCGCTTGGAATGTCCGCAATCCGCAGCTGTGCCACCCTGTTCACGACTCGGACGTTGAAAAGCCCACCCGATCCGTAACCCGCGGCGCGAATCCGCGCAACGCCTGGCCGGTGCGCCGTCAGCGTGGCGATCTTGCCGACGCTTGCGATGCCCGGAGCATCGCTCGAGAACGAAACGCGTCCGCTGCCGATCGGCACCGGTTGGTCGTGCGCGTCGACCGCGGCCACGCGAAAAGCCAGGTGGCTTCCGACGAGCACGCTGCCGAACGGCGAACGAACGACGAGATCGGCCACCGGCCCGATGGAAGCGGAATTCACGACGAACAATCCGTCGGCGATCGCGCGTTCGCGCCCGTCCGACGGAACGTTCGCGACGCGCGGCCGCAGATCGCCGAGGCGACGCCCAACCAGTTCTGCCGATCCGCCGGTGTCGAATCCGATCGCATCCGACGCGCCAAGCGCGGCCAACAACGAGCCCAGCATCGGCCGCGTGATGCCGATCGACGTTTTCGGCGAGCGGCCGTCGACGACCACCAGCCACAGCGTCGAGCCGTCCGCCGAGACGCCGGCGCCGCTTACCGGGTAACGCTGGTTCGCCTCCTGCGCTGCGGGCGGATTCGGATCGTCGAATGGCCGGCCATCGCGCAGCAGCAGCGGGCCGCCGCCGACCGCGGTCGCGATATCGCCCGGCGTCAATGCAACGCCGTCCAATGCGGTCGATTGCCGCAGTTCGACGACGTCGCCAACCGACAAACCATCCGTCACCGGCTGGTCCGCGCCGCCGCGCGCCGCCACGGCCAGTTGGTCAGCTCGAAGCAGCGGCAAGGCCAGGACGTTTCGGTCGATCGCGATGACGCGGTACGTCGCCGGATCTCGGTCGGGATCCAGCACGACACAGGTCGCTTCGCCGGCTGGTGCTGCGCCGAGCAGCGGCGTCACGAGGGTTGGGGCCGCGCCGGTCAAGTCGTTGACGGTAGGGATCGGGAGCGTGAATCCGCTCCGGTTGGTCAGCGTCGCCGACCAGCTGACGACGCCCATCGACACGCGATTATCCCGGCCCGCCACGAAGGCGGCCTTGCCGTCGCCGCTGTGTTCGACGCGACCGCCGATGACGAGCGCGTTGAGCGGCGCGCCCGAACCGTTGATGTCGAAGTAGTCTCCATTGATGCCGGCCTCTGCGCCGACGCGTTCCGCCATGTCGCGCAGCGGTTCACCGGGCCCGACGATGCCGTCGTGGTGCGCCGCCGCCGCGAGCGACACATACGGATTTCGCAGATCCGCGCGCACGATCGAGATCGCAAGCGGACCGTCCGCCGTCGCGAGCCGTACGTGTGCTAAGCTTACGCCCGGCCCAAGCGGCTCTGAGGACCGCGTCGCTTTTGCGATGATCGGCCATCCGCTGGGCTGAGGAAATGGCGGCGCGGCTGTTCCGGCGAGCGACGCGGAGCACGCCACTGAAGAAAAGGCGGCGAACATGATGAGACGGAAGACGGAAACGTGCACGATGCGAACGCCATTTTCTCTCGTCTGAAAGGCGCGCCGCTGGCTGCGGCATGCGCGCTTGCGTTGTTCGGCGTGGCGCCCGCGTCCTCTACGCCGTCGCCCGGAGCAGCCGGGCGTTTCGCCCTCCATTTCGCCCCCGGCGCGCGCTACACGCGTAGCGAGGACGTCATCCACCTCGTCACCTACGATATCAACAAGACGCTGCGCAATCTCACCGGCAACCGCTCGAACCCCGTGACGATCCTCGAAACGCGCCAGCGCACGCTGATCTTGAATGCGCCCGACAACGTCAAAGAGACCGAGACGAACACGCGCCGCTACGCGCCGGGGGCAAAGGACAAAGCCGTCATCGTCCGGACGGTCGACTATTCGGGGCAGCTCTTCCCCGACGGAGTTCGCAAGCCGCCGCCGGACGCGCTGGAGGACGCAGGCGACGGCGCGCTGGACCAGCTGCCCGATCAGCCGATCCACCTCGGGCAATCCTGGTCATTCACGCGACCCATCAAGGTCGAACGGACGCTCGGTCAAGGCACGATGACGTACACCGACAAGCTCGACCGGATCGAAGAGCGGAACGGGAAACGCATCGCGATCATCGATGTGACCGGCGTCGGCCGCATCGATACCGCCCGCGATCTGCAGCACAAAGGATTCAAAACGGCGACCATGGTGCTGACGGGCAACGCGGATTTCGATCTCACCGATGGTCTGCCTGGGGCGCAGCATTATGCGGCGCGCGTCGAGTGGGGCACGCGCATCTTTTTCACGCACATCGGGGTGATCTTCGACGACACCTACGATGCGACGCCGTGGACGGAAACCGCAAAGCCCTAGCGATTCGCTTTCACGAGGATGCCGCATTGACGGCGACGATCGTTGAAGCGTTTCGTTCCACGGGTTTGCTCGACGCCGGCTACGCATTTGTCGCCGACTTGTCGTCGATGACGTGCGGCGCCTTCCGCGCCGCCGAACCGATCTACCCGGCGAGCGTGATCAAAGTGCCGATCATGGCGGAGGCTTTTCATCGCTTCGATGCGGGAGATCTGTCGCCCGACGATCGCGTGACGATCGCCGGCAAAAACCTCACCCCGACCGACGAACCGACGCCGTTCGTTTCCGGGTACGTCGCGACCGCCGGCGAGATGGTCGAGCGCATGATCACGCATTCCGATAACGTTGCCACCAACCAGCTCATCGATGTCCTCCGCCGAGAGCGAGTCACCGCGTTCATGCGCGCGCTCGGCCTCGAATCGTCTTTTCTCGGCCGAAAGCTGTCCGGCGCCGAGCCGTTCGTCGAAGACGAGGAGATGACCGGCCGCAACCGGCTGCCGCCTGACGAGATCGGCCGGCTGCTCGCGCTGATAGCGCTCGATCTCGTGCCGGGGGCTTCCGAGCAGCGCGCCATTCTTGGCCGCTGCGTCGACGGCGGCAAGCTCGCCGCCGGTTTGTGCGGCGGTGATCGATTCATGCACAAGACCGGCGAGACGTCCGATACGAACCACGATGCCGGCATTCTCTTCACATCGAGCGGCGCGCGGTACGTGATCGTGTTGTACACCACGTCAGATCGATCGGCGGACCCAAGCCCGGCATCGCGCAGCAATGCGGCGATGGCGATGTGGATGCGACGCGTGCGACAAGAGCTGTAGTCCAAGAGCCAGGGCGCGCCCGGGCGCCCGCGGAACTCGAAATTCGACGTGGCGGATACCCTTGTCAAGGTCGTTCTTCCCGAACTCGGAGAATCGGTCGCCGAGGGCTCGATCACGGGCTGGCGCAAGCGCGTCGGCGAGTCCGTCGCCGAAGGCGAAGCGCTCGTCGATGTGACGACCGACAAAGTCGACGTCGAGATACCATCGCCGGCGTCCGGCACGCTCGCCCGAATCCTCGTTCAAGAAGGCCACAACGTCGTCGTCGGTGCTCCGCTGGCGGAAATCGACACCGCGGCGACCGAACTCACTCGACCCTCCCCGGCCGCGGTCCCCGCGCCCCACAAAGAAACCACGCCTTCGCCTGCAGACGCGTCCGCCATCGCATCGCCCATGGTGCGCCGAATCGCCGCGCGCCGCGGCGTCGACCTCAAAAGCATCGCGGGGTCGGGGCCAGGCGGACGGATAACGGCGCCGGACGTGCTCGGCGCCGCGACCGACGGACAACCAACGACGGCACCCCAGCCGGCGCCGCTGCAGGAACGGAGGGGCGGGCCCGATACTGCCTTGGCCGCGGTCGGCGCGATGCCGCTCAAAGGTCCCGAACTTTCGCTCGTCAACGCCATGGAAGAGAGCCTTTCTATCCCCACGGCGACCAGCTTCCGCACGATCGCGGTCGATCAGCTCGATCTGCGGCGCCGCCAACTCAACGACGGGCTAAAACGGGCGCAGCGGTCTGAAAAGATTTCGTTCACGCACCTCATCGCATTCGCCATCGCGCGTGCGGCGCGCGAGATGGGTGTCATGTGCGCGAATTTCGCGCGCTCCGAAAGCGGTCCGCAGCGCATAAATCGCGGGATGCATTTGGGCCTCGCGGTGGACACGCAACGCAAGAACGGGTCTCGGTTTCTGGTCGTCCCGGTCATCCGCGACGCCGATCGTCTCGATTTCAAGGCGTTCCACGGCAAGTATGAGGATCTCGTGTCGAAGGCGCGCGCCGGCGCGCTCAAGCCGGACGATCTTTCCGGCGCCACGCTGACGCTGACGAATCCCGGCGGCATCGGAACCGTCGCGTCCATTCCGCGGCTCATGGCCGGTCAGGGCACGATCATCGCAACCGGCGCCATCGGGTTCCCGCCGGGACTCTCGGGAGTCGACGAAGCCACGCTGCGCGGCCTCGGCATCGGCAAAGTGATGACGCTGACGAGCACCTACGATCACCGCGTCATCCAAGGCGCGCAGTCCGGCGAGTTTCTGCGCCGCATCGAAGAGCTGCTGAACGGCGCGAATGAATTCTATGAATCGATCTTTGCGAGCGCAGGCGTCGAGCTCGCTCGAGCCTCGCAGGCTGCGCTGGGGCAGCCTGTGGCGCGACCGCCGCAGGCGGCCCCAGCAGCCGCAGCTCCGTTCACCCCGCAATCACAAGATGCCCTGCGCACCGGCGCCGCCGCCATGGCGCTCGTCGTCCGTTACCGCACGTTCGGACATACCGCCGCCGCCATCGATCCGTTGAGCGAGCCGAACGCCGGCGATCCCGCGCTCGATCCCGCATCGCTTGGCCTCACGCCAGAATCGCTCGCGGCCGTACCGGCGACGACGGCGCGCGTCTACGTGCCGGGCGCGAATCTTGCCGAAGTGATCGAAAATCTCCGCGCGACCTATGCCGGAACGATGGCGTACGAGATCGAGCACATCGCAAATCACGAGCAGCGCAATTGGTTGCGCGAGCAGATCGAGACGGGCGCCCATCGCAAGCCGCTGGCTCGAGAGCAGCGCCTCGCGCTGCTGGATTCCTTGACAAGCGTGGAATCGTTCGAACGGTTTCTGCGCCGGACGTACCTTGGGAACAAGACGTTTTCGATCGAGGGCCTCGATGCGATGGTGCCGATGCTCGAACGCATGCTCGCTCTGCTCGCCGACGACGATGTCGGCGAGATCGACATCGGCATGGCGCATCGCGGCCGGCTTTCGGTCATCACGCACGTCGTGGGGCGGCCCTTCGAGGATCTGCTGCGGGCGTTCGAGCACGCCGACCGTAAGCCGGTCGTCAACGCCGACGTGACCGGTGACGTGAAATACCATCAAGGAGCGAGCAACACGCGCACGATTGGGGACGGCCATCGGGTCGATGTGATCCTCGCGCACAATCCGAGTCACCTCGAGGCCGTCGACAGCGTTGTCGAGGGTCACGCGCGGGCGGCGCAAACCGATCGGACCGCCAACATCGCGACGCAAGATGTGCGCCGCGCGGTGCCCGTTCTCATCCACGGCGACGCGGCCTTCACCGGTCAAGGCACGGTCGCCGAAGTGCTCAACATGCAGTCGCTGCCCGGTTACACGACAGGCGGCACGCTCCACGTCATCGCGAACAATCAGATCGGATTTACGACCACGCCGGGCGACGGACGGTCGACGCGTTACGCCAGCGATCTCGCAAAGGGCTTCGACGTGCCGATCATCCACGTCAACGCGGACGACGCGGAAGCGTGCGTCAGCGCCGCGCAGCTTGCCGTGGATTTTCGTCGCAAATTCAAGCGCGACGTCGTCATCGACCTCATCGGCTACCGGCGCTTCGGGCACAACGAAGCAGACGAGCCGGCGTACACACTGCCGCTGATGTACGAGATCATTAGAAATCACAAGACCGTGCGGGAGCTGTACGCGCAACGGCTGGTCGATGCAGGCGTGACGAGCGAGGCCGACGTCACGCAGCGGTTGCAATCTGCGCAGAAGCGGCTGGCGGACGCTCTGGAGCGCGTCAAATCCGAAGGCGCGTCCGAACCTTCGGCAGTCATTCCAGCGAATAGCGGTCCGGCCTCGGCAGGACGCCTGAACGTCGGTCCCAATGGCAGCGCACCGCAAACGCGCGTTCCGCTCGAGACGCTCGAGAAATTGAACGATCGATTACTGTCGCTGCCCGAAGGTTTCAACGTTCACCCAAAGCTCGTGCGCCAGCTCGAGCGGCGCCGCACCGCACTTGCCCCGGGCGGCGAGATCGACTGGGGAATCGCCGAATCGCTTGGGTTCGCCTCGCTGCTGCTGGAAGGAAGGCCGATCCGCTTGACCGGCCAAGACACCGAGCGCGGCACGTTCAGCCACCGGCACCTCGGATTTTACGATGCGAAGACCGGCCGGCGCTGGATTCCGCTCCAACACCTTGAGGGCGCCTGCGCGTCGTTTGAGGTCTACAATAGTCCACTGTCAGAATATGCGGCGCTCGGGTTCGAATTCGGCTACAGCGCGGCCGCGCCGGACGTTTTGACGCTGTGGGAGGCGCAGTTCGGCGACTTCATCAACGGCGCCGAGATCATCGTCGATCAGTTCATCGCGAGCGGCATGGCCAAATGGGGCCAGACCTCGCGGCTCGTGCTGCTGTTGCCGCATGCTTACGAAGGCGCCGGACCGGAGCATTCGAGCGCTCGGCTCGAGCGCTTCTTGCAGCTCGCCGCCGAAGACAATTTCCGCATCGCCAACTGCTCTACGCCGGCGCAGTATTTTCATTTGCTGCGCGACCAGGCGCTCGCGCCGCGCGCCCGCCCGCTCGTCATCATGACGCCGAAAAGCTTGCTGCGCCTCAAGGCCGCCAGCTCGACTGCAGCCGATCTCGCGTCGGGTGGGTTCGCAAAGCTCATCGACGATCCGAGCGTGACCAACCGCAGCGCGATTGGACGCGTGATCCTGTGCAGCGGTAAGATCTATTACGACCTGACCGCCGATGCGGCGCGCGCAAAACAAACGGACCTCGCCATTACCCGCGTGGAACTGCTCGAGCCGTTTCCGCTCGATGACGTGCTTGCGCTCATCGCTTCGTATGCCAATGTTGAGCGCGTTACGTGGGTGCAGGAAGAGCCGAACAATCAAGGCGCGCGCGCGTTTATCGTGCGTCGCCTGCGCGAGCGGCTGCTGCCGAGAAAGATCGCATTTGACTACATCGGCCGGCCGGATCGCGCGAGCACGAGTGAAGGCTATCCGGGCGCTCACGATGCGGAACAGGCGCGTATCGTCGCGGAAGCGCTTAGCCGCCGAAACCCACGAAATTAAATGTGTTCATTGGCGCAGTTCATATCCCGGTACGTTGACGCCATAGAGAAAGCGCGCATAGATGCGCGCCGCTCCATTCCGAGAGAGGCGTTTCCACGGCGGCGGCCGTAGCATCCGCTGCATGAAAGCGCTCCGCGTCGCGCTGGCGCTGATTCCCCCGATCATGCTCACCTTCGCGATCCCGTTCGTGAATCGTGTCGAGCCACGCCTGCTCGGCTTGCCCTTTTTGCTCGCGTGGATCATCGTCTGGATGCTGATCGGACCGGCCTTCTACTGGGCGATCTACCGGCTGGAACGCCGAGCGTGAGCGCGCCCACCGTCGCGCTGCTCATCGTCGCCGGCGTCGTGATCGCGACGATCGTGTTCGGGTCGGTCGCGGTCCGCCGGCTGGACATGAATCCGGAGCAATACATCGTCGGTGGCCGCTCGTTCGGCGCGTTATTTTTGTGGGTGCTTCTCGCCGGGGAGATCTACACCAGTTTCACATTCTTAGGCGCGGCCGGCTGGGCGTACGGCAGGGGCGCGCCCGCCTTCTACATCTTGTGCTACGGCGCCGTCGCGTACGGGATATCGTATTTCCTCGCGCCGCTGATATGGAAAGTAGGCAAAGATCACGGCCTCTTGACTGCGCCCGACTTCTTCGCCGACCGCTATCGAAGCAAAGCGCTCGGCGTTATCGTCGCAGTGGTGGGTTTTGTGTTCCTTATTCCGTACGTCACGCTGCAGCTCACCGGCCTGCAGATTCTCCTCACCATCGCGGGTTACGGCACTGTCGACGCCCGACTCGCGGTCGGCATCGCGTTTCTCGCCGTCACGCTTTTCGTCTTCGCCTCGGGCCTGCGCGGCACGGCCTGGGTGAGCATCGTCAAGGACGCGCTCGTGCTCGGCGCCGTGATCTTTGCAGGCATCGCATTGCCCATCCGATTCTTCGGATCGCCGGCGGCGGTCGTGAGCCGGGTGCTCGACAGCCATCCCCATTGGTTCACGCTCGCCGCGGGCGCGGCGCCCTACGGCGAGCTCTGGTTCGTCACGACGGTCATACTCACCGCGCTCGGGTTTTACATGTGGCCGCAGTCGTTCGGCGCCATCTATAGCGCGAAGAGCGCCGACGCGTTGCGCCGCAACGCGATCTTCTTGCCGTTCTACCAACTCATGCTGCTGCTTGTTTATTTCGCCGGTTTCACGGCGCTGCTGCTCGTGCCCGGCTTGAAAAGCAGCGCGGCGGATCAATCGTTCATGCTCGTCATCCAAAGATACTACTCTCCGGCCGTGCTCGGCCTCATCGCCGCGGCCGGCTGCCTCGCGGCACTGGTGCCGGTCACTGGCCAGCTGATCGCCGCCGCGAGCCTGATCACGAAGAATGTGATGAGCGACGTCTTCGGCGCTTCCCGCTCAGAACGCGCGCGGACCGCTCAGACGCGCGGTATCGTGGTGCTCGTCGCGGCGCTGGCGCTTTTGTTCTGGCTGTTCCGGCCGCCGTCGCTCGTCGAGCTGCTGCTGCTCGGTTACAACGGCGTCACCCAGTTCTTCCCTGGCGTCGTCTTTGCGCTCACCACCTGGCGCGCGTCAGCCTGGGGGGTGGGAGGCGGGATTTGCGCCGGCATCGCGACCCTCGTCGCGTTGCAGCTGTCCGGCCACCCGAGCGATTTTCACGGGGTCAACCCCGGCCTCATCGCGTTAGGCGTGAACGTCGGCATCTGCTTTTTTGTCAGCGCATGCGCGCGCGGACGACGCCCAGCAGAAGGTGCGGCGACCGCGGCCTGAAGAAAACCCCTGCGTTCTCCACCTTCTATAGGAGTAGAGTCCATGCGTCTATTCGGGGCGGTCTGCTTCGCGGCATTACTCTTGGCATCGGCGGGTTGCGCGCCGCATCGCCAGGTGATCGCGACCAAGGAAGGCACGGCGACGGTCGAAACCAACCAGAGCAACGACACGACGACCATCACCAGCAAAGAAGGCAGCGCAAGCTTCGGAAAAAACGCCGTCGACGTCAGCAAGATCGGGTTGCCGATCTATCCGGGAGCGACGGCGAACGACACCGGCGGCATGAGCTTCCAGAGCAAGGAAGGCAGCTCGCAGATCGTCGTCATGACGACGGCGGACTCGTTCGACAAAGTGTACGCGTGGTACAAAGGTCAGATGCCGTCGGGCTCCGAGCAGATGCACATGTCGTCGGGCAACTCGTCCGTCGCCAGCTTCGTGATCGGGAAGCAGGGCGACAAGAACGCCAAAACGGTGACCATCACCGCAGACAAAGATAAGACGAGCATCATGCTCGCCGCCGGATCGAAGTCGCAATAGGTGTGGCGGGCCGGCGCATGCCGGCCCACCAACATTAGGCGCCCGCTTTCGCCCCGCCCGCCACCTTCGCTTTGCCGTCCGGTGTCTGCTTGGCGAATGCGATCTCGCCGTGCTGCGCGTCCACGACGACGACGTCGCCAGGCGCGAATTCGCCCTGTAAGACGCGCAGCGCCAGCGGGTCGATGATCTCTCGCTGGAGAGCTCTGCGCAGCGGCCTCGCGCCGTAGACCGGGTCGTAGCCCTTGCTCGCGATCACCTCCTTCGCAGCGCCGCTGAGCTCGATGTCCACGCCCCGCTCGATCAGCCGCTTGCGCAGACCGGCGAGCTGGATGTCGACGATGCGTTTGATATCGGCGAGCTTCAGGTTCTCGAAGATGATGATCTCGTCGAGGCGATTCAAGAACTCCGGCCGGAAATGTTGCCGCAGCGCCACCATCACGCGCTCGCGGATCGTATCCGCATCTCCGGCCGCCTCGGAGATCGCGGCCGAGCCGATATTGCTCGTCATGATGATGACCGTGTTCTTGAAATCCACCGTCCGGCCCTGACCATCGGTCAACCGGCCGTCGTCGAGGATCTGCAGCAGCGCGTTGAACACGTCAGGATGCGCCTTTTCGATCTCGTCAAAAAGCACGACCGCATACGGCCGGCGCCGCACGGCTTCCGTCAGCTGCCCGCCTTCTTCGTAGCCGACGTAGCCGGGCGGGGCGCCGATGAGCCGTGCGACCGCGTGCTTCTCCATGTACTCTGACATGTCGATGCGGATCATCGCGCGTTCGTCGTCGAAGAGGAACTCGGCGAGCGCCCGGGCGAGCTCGGTTTTCCCCACCCCAGTCGGACCGAGGAAGATGAACGAGCCCAGCGGCCTGTTGGGGTCCTGGAGGCCGGCGCGGGCGCGGCGCACCGCGGTCGCCACTGCGCGCACCGCTTCGTCTTGGCCGACGACGCGCATGTGCAAGCGCTCCTCCATCTGCAACAGCTTCTGCACTTCGCCCTCGAGCAGCTTGGAGACCGGGATGTGCGTCCACTTGGCGACCACCTCGGCGATGTCGTGCTCGTCGACTTCTTCCTTGAAGAGCGTGGCGCCGCCCGACACGCCGGCGCGGTTCTCGATCTCAGCGCGCTTGCGTTCGAGTTCGGGCAACGTCTGGTATTTCAGTTTGGCGATTTCTTCCCAGTTGATGCCGGGTTCGTAGCCCTGTTCCGCTCGGTCGATACGCAGCTTGACGTTTTCGATCTGCTCCAGCAGATCGCTCAGCCCGCTAACCGCGCTTTTCTCCGTCTCCCACAGCGCCTTGAGCCGCTTCGTCTCTTCGTCGAGATCGGCGATCTCTTTTTCGATGACGGCGAGGCGTTTGCGCGAGCCGGGATCGCTCTCTTTTCTTAGTGCTTCGCGCTCAATCTTCAGCTGGTTGGCGCGCCGCTCGACTTCGTCGAGCTCGACCGGACGCGAATCCATCTCCATGCGTATCCGGCTCGCTGCTTCGTCAACGAGGTCGATCGCTTTATCGGGCAGATACCGGTCGGTGATGTAGCGATGCGATAGCACCGCCGCGGCGACGAGCGCCGAATCCTTGATGCGGACCTTGTGGTGTGTCTCGTAGCGTTCGCGCAAGCCGCGGAGGATCGAGATTGTGTCCTCGACGCTCGGCTCGTTGACCATGACGCGCTGGAACCGCCGCTCGAGCGCCGCGTCCTTTTCGATATGCTTGCGGTACTCCGCCAGGGTGGTCGCGCCGACGGCATGCAGCTCGCCGCGCGCAAGCATCGGCTTCAAGAGGTTCGAGGCATCCATCGCGCCTTCTGCGGCGCCGGCGCCGACAACGGTGTGCAGCTCGTCGATGAACAGAATGATCTCGCCCTGGCTCTGCGTTATCTCCTTGAGCACCGCCTTGAGCCGATCTTCGAATTCGCCGCGATACTTCGCGCCGGCGATAAGGGCGCCAAGGTCAAGCGCGATAATGCGCTTGCTCTTCAGGCCTTCCGGGATGTCGCCTCGGACGATGCGGTTGGCAAGCCCCTCGACGATGGCGGTTTTTCCGACGCCGGGCTCGCCGATGAGCACGGGGTTGTTCTTCGTCCGGCGAGAGAGCACTTGGACGACGCGCCGGATCTCCTCGTCGCGCCCGATCACCGGATCAACCTTGTTTTGCCGCGCGAGCGCCGTCAGATCTTTGCCGTAGCGTTCCAGCGCTTGATATCTGTTTTCCGGATTCTGATCCGTGACGCGCTGGCTGCCGCGGATCGGCTGCAGGGCGGCGAGCAGTCGCTCGTGGGTGGCCCCCGCCGCCTGAAGCGCAGCGACGGCCTCCGATTTGCCGGGCAGCTCCGAGATCCCCAGCAGCAGATGCTCCGTCGAGATGAAATCGTCGTTGAAGCGCTGCGCCTCGCTGGCCGCGCGCTGCAAAACGCCGCGCACGTCGCGTCCAAGAGCAGGCTCGGCCGCGCCGTACACCTTGGCCCGCACGCCGAGCTTGGACAGGATGCCGCGCCGGAACGCGTCCACGTCGATGCCGATCTGGCGCAGCGCGAGCGCCGGAGTGCCCTCGTGGTCCTCGACCAGCGCGGCGAGCAGATGCTCGGCGTCGACCTCAGGCGCTTGCCGGCCCTGGGCAAGCTGTTGAGCCCCGACGAGCGCCGCTTGAGCCCGTTCGGTCAGTTTATTGAAGTCTTTCATGTTGCAATAGCGCCTCGATCCGTCTTGGCCCAGCTAGACGCTCGCGAATGCCCGCGTGATAAGAGTTCGGGTCCGCCGGCCCGTTCACCGTTCGGACGTTCGTCTTGACTTGAAGGTTGGACCACGATACGATTCGACCGTTCGCGCCCTCTGCCGATCGGGTAGTTACGTTCGAATGAAGCGCAGCGTCGTCATGCTCGTCCTCGCGACAACCGTCACGGCGAGCCCTACATGCGGCACGATCGCGCTCGCAGCTTCTGCGCGCGACACTGCCGGAATGCCGCAGGCGATCGCCCAGGCGCAAGCCTTCGAAGGCCGCATCGAGTATGATGCCGCACGCACGGATGTTCGCGATGCTGCTGTAGTGCACGGCATCCTTGAGATATCGGGACCGCACTGGCAACTCAAGGAAAGCGGGCCGGGCTACTCCCTGGAAGCGGGCGACGGTGGATCCGCGCTGCGAAGCGGTTCGACCGTCGCGGCTTTCGACGACCCCATCGAATCCGATGCGCTCGCGAATCCCTGGGCGATCGCGCTCGGCCGACTGCATGCCGAAGGCTGGTCCGCCTCACCCGGATCGGCGCGCAGGTGGACGACGACGTCCGGCTTGAGCGCATACTTGGATCCGACGGGCGAGTTCGTCGCCGGCGTCGACGACCAGGCCGCAGCGCATATCTTGTCGTTGACGTTCAGCGACTGGACCACGATCGACGGGCTTGACCTTCCGCGCACAATCGTGCGCTCGCGCGACGGAGCGACGATCGGTTCGTTCGAGGTCGTCCGCTATTCGGTGTTGCGTCTCGCGTCCCAGCCCGACGACGCAGCTTCCCAGCCATTTGGCGCGGGCCAGCACCAAGCTGCCGCCGCCGCGGCGCGCGGCGGCGGGTTCGCGAACGATGCCCGCGGATCGGCGGGATGGGTCGACTTTTTCAAGCTGTGCGAACTGCTCGCGCTCGCCATCGCGATCGTCGCGTGGTTGCGGCGCGACGCGTTCATTGCGACCGCCTGTCGGCGGCTGGCCCAGGATCCGCGCGCCTTTACCGACCAGGGGGTATCCGTGTTTGTATCGCCCGACGGCATGCTTTACTTCGACGGCTGCGAGTATCGTGTGGGCGCGCACTATTATGGCCGCCCGGCGATCGTCCAGACCTCGCCGCTCTTCGTGCGCGTGACCGCAAAAGGGGTTTCGCGCGCGGCCGTTCTGCCGCGCAAATTACGGCCGCCGCATCAGGCTGCCCGGCGGCGAAACGTCGCGGCGCTTGTGCGTGGGGTCAGCCTGATCGAAGTGCTGGTGGCTATGTCGATGTTCGCGCTCGTCGTCGTCGCGGGCGTTTACCCGACTTTGATCTCCATCACGCGCGCGAACGCCTTTGCGCAAGCGCGCTCCGCTGGGCTTCGCCTGGCTCAGAACGCGCTGACCGACGAAGAAGCGGCGTGTGCGTACGGAAACTCCGTTTTTGACGGGACGACGACCGCGATCGAGAACGGCATGAGCGTGACGGTGACCGTACGCGCGTCGACGACCGTTGGGGCGCACGACATCGTCGTCGCCGTGGACAGCGCCGAAGGCGCCGAACTGGCGCGGCTTGCGACGACGGTCGGACCGCCCGTGCCGGCGCCATCGCAGCCGCCCGGCAAGCCCGAGGGTCCGTGAGCATGCGGCGCTCGAACTCTTCAAGAGGCATCGCGCTCGTCACCGTTCTGCTCGTGACGGCGCTCTTGCTGACGCTTCTGGCGGTCATGGTGAATCTCGGCACCACCGAATTGCGACGAACGCTCGAGGACGTGAGGTCGGCTCAGGCGCAGGCGGGCGCGGATGCCGGGGCCGGCTGGGTACGTGCCCTGCTCTATCAGAACAACGGAAACCTCGCGGCGACGCTCGCCGCGCTCGCGCGATCGGATAGCACGTACCGGTATACGATCGACGACGGGGCGTCGATCAGCGTCCACGTCAGTATGCAGATCCCAAACCCCGCGCCGCACGACGATCACCAGGACGTGGCGCTTCAAGAGAACCCTCAGGTGGCGGAGGCGCCTCTTCAGTTGACATCCACCGCGACGGTGCTTGCCGCCGGAACTCCCGTGGCGCGGCGCACCACGACCGTGCTGCTGCGCGTGTTCCATCACGCCTCACCGTATTCCGAAGTCGTTGGCGTCGTCGACAACGCCGGGCCGGTGGGCGTCGACAGCCCCGGCGATCCGGCCGGCCAGGCTGCCGCCGCAAACACGACCGAACTTCGCATCCACGCGTACACGCAAAGCGCTCCAGCGACGCCGCGGCCTGCCGACGATTTCCAAAGCGAACAATGGTGGGACGGAAATGCGACGCAGTCTGGCCCGCTGCCGTGAACTCGAGCGGCGGCTTCACCCTCTTAGAAACGCTCGCGGTGGCAGCCGTGATCGTGGTGCTTGCGGCCATCGCCGTCCTGCCGGCATATCGCAGTTATCAAGCGTCGCGGGCAGCCGGCGACGCGGCCCAGACGCTCGCGCAAGACCTATCTCTTGCCGAGCGCGTCGCCCAAAACGGCGGACCGTATCAAGGAGCAACGCTGTACGTCTTGTCAGCCAGCCCGTTCTCGTATGAGGTAAGGCGCGGCCGGCCCGCGCAACTCGACCCGCGTTCGTCGCTGGGAGACGTCGTCGTGCGGCGCTCGTTCGCGGGCGTCGGCTTGAGCGGCGGCCCCATCGACGGCCAGACTCCGCTCCTGTTCGCGGACAACGGCAGCGCACAGTTTCGGGCCGGCGGGGCGTGGCCCGACCAGCACCAGACGATCGAATTGCAGCTTTCGCCGGCCGACCATGCGGAAAATGTCGTGAGGGTCGACCTCGATCTGTTCTCCGGCGCGGTGTCGCTGCCATGATTTGGGTCGCCGCTGAAGGCCCCGAGGGGCCGAAGCTGACCCTGCGTTGGTCCTAGTGGAAGTTCCGGGAGCTCAAGTTCTCGGCGAGGTCCGCCACCTCGAGCTTCCAGAACCTGCGCGCCAGCACGTTGAGCGTGCCCGCTTCTTTTTGCAGCAGCCCTTCGACGATCACCGCGGGCACGTCGCGCGCCGTGTGGCGGTAGCGCCGATAGACGTCCGGACGGATGATCACGTTGATGATGCCGGTCTCGTCCTCCATCGTCGTGAACACGAAACCTTTCGCCGTGCCCGGTCGCTGACGCGTCGTGACCACGCCGGCGACCTTGAGGACGAGCCGGTTCGGAAGGCGCGGAAGGTCAACCGCGCGGTAGACCCGCAGTTTGTCCAGCCGCTCGCGGCAGAACTGCACCGCTTGATAGCGCGTCGAAAGACCGAGACCCCAATAATCCGCAGCTGCTTCCTCGATCGGTTCCATCGCGGGCAACCGGACTTGCGGTTCGTGCACCGCCATCGCCCGTTCTAACGCGCCAGCGCGCGGCAGCGGCGCCAGGCGCTGCACGTCCCACACCGCTTGGCGGCGCGACAGCCCGAAACACTCGAACGCTCCGACCGCGGCCAGCGATTCGAGGATGTCCTTCGATAGCGCCGTGCGCAGGACGAAGTCGCGAATGTCGGCGTACGGACCGCGCTCTTTTTGCGCGTCGAACAGCGTTTTGTGCTTCTCGCCGATGCCGCGCACTTGGTTGAGCCCGATGCGCAAGGCGATATCGCCTGTGGCGGGACCTGCGGACACCGTTCCCGGGACCGCCTGCGGCGGTTCCCCCACAGGTTCCGCCGTGCACTCGTAGCGCGATGCGTTGACGTCCGGCGGCAGCACCGTCACCCCGTGGCGCCTCGCGTCACCGATGAGCGTAGCCGGCGAATAGAACCCCATCGGCTGCGCGTTGAGCAACGAGGCGTAGAATTCGGGCGCATGGTGGACCTTCAAGAACGCTGACACGTAGACGATCAACGCGAACGACGCGGCATGCGATTCGGGAAAGCCGTAGTCCGCGAAGGCGCTCAGCATGCCGAAGAGCCGCTGCGCGATCGATCGCTCGATGCCGTTTTGCTCCATGCCGTCCATGAGCCGGCCGTGAAGACGCGCCATCTTGTCGCGCGAGCGCTTGTGACCCATGGCGCGGCGCAGCTCGTCCGCCTGGCCTGGCGTGAATCCGGCCGCCTCGATTGCCATGCGCATGCCCTGTTCCTGGAAAAGCGGCACGCCCAGAGTGCGTTCCAACGCGCCGACGAGCTTGAGGTGGGGATAGGTGACGGGTTCGAGACCGTTGCGGCGCCGGATGTATGGATGCACCATGTCGCCTTGGATCGGGCCGGGACGGATGATCGCGACCTGCACCACGATGTCGTAGAAACGTCGCGGCCGCAAGCGCGGCAGCGATGCCATCTGCGCGCGCGATTCCACTTGAAAGAGCCCCACCGTGTCCGCCGCGCAGAGCAGATCGTAGATGCGTGGATCATCGCATGCGCGCAGGTCGGTGACGTCGATCTTCACGCCGCGCACGCGTTCGATTTCTGCGAACGAGCGCTCGATGCAGTCGAGCATGCCGAGCCCGAGGATGTCGATCTTGATGAGCCCGAGGCTTGCGCAATCGTCTTTATCCCAGCCCAGGATCGTGCGGTTCTCCATGGCGGCGGGCTCCAGCGGCGCCACTTCGATGAGCGGGCTGCGCGTGACGACCATGCCGCCGGAGTGCTGGCCCAGATGGCGCGGAAACCCGTCGATGCGCGCACACAGCTCGTAGAGGCGCCGCGCGGTGTCGCCGGTGAGATCGACCGCAAGCGCCGGGAGCAGGGATGCGACCGCGCCGTCGATATCGGCTCGCAGCGTTTGACCGGCAAGCTCTTCTTCCACGCCGCCCGCCGAGCTCGAGTCCAGCGCTTTCGCGAGCACATCGACTTGGTCCAACGACAGACCGATCGCTTTGCCCACGTCGCGCACCGCCATACGCGCGCGATACGTGATGACTTCCGCCACCATGCCCGCGTGATCTCTGCCGTACCGCTCGTAGACGTACTGGATGATCTGCTCGCGCTGATCGCCGGACGGGCAATCGAGATCGATGTCGGGAGGTTCGTCGCGTTCCTCCGACAAGAAGCGCTCGAACAGCAGCTTCAGGCCCACCGGATCGACGCTCGTGATGCCGAGCGCGTAGCATACCGCCGAATTCGCCGCCGAGCCGCGGCCCTGCACCAAGATGTTGCGTTCGTTCGCGAAACGCACGATATCCCACACGATGAGGAAGTAGCCGGCCAGATCGAGTTTTTCGATGATCGCCAGCTCGTGCGCGATCTGCGCGCTCACTTCCGGCGTGACCGGCTGGTAGCGCCGGCGCACGCCTTCTTGGACCCGAGCGTAGAGATAGGAGAAATGCGTCTCGCCGGGCGGCAACGGAAAATCGGGGAATTCGTTCTCCAGTCGACCCAGACGGAACGCGCAGCGCTCGGCGATGCTCGCGCTTGCGGCTACCGCACGCGGATGTTCGCGAAAGAGCTGCGCCATCTCGTGCGCCGAGCGCAGGAAGAATTCGCCGTTGGGCCGCAGCCGCGTACCTGCGTCGTCCAGCATCGACTTGAGCCGGATACAGCTGAGAACGTCGCTCGCCTCGCGATGTTCCGGCACGGCATAGTGGACGCCGCCTGTTGCGACAAGCCCAAGTTCCAGCGCGTCCGCCACCGCGGACAGCGCTCGGATCCGTGGTCCATCTTCGGGAACGAGATGGCGCTGAAGCTCGATCCAGAAGTTGCCCCAGCCGAACGCGTCGCGCAGGCGACCTGCGACCTCGCACGCACCGCGGAAATCTCCACGGGCAAGCGCTCGCGGCACGGCGCCGCGCTCGCAGCCGGAGAGTGCGATCAACCCTTTTGCATGCTGCGCGAGAGCGTCGTAGGTGGTGTGCGGTTCGCCGCGCGGGTTGTCCAGGCGCGCGCGGCTGATCAGACGAGCCAGATTCGCATAACCTTGCCTCGCCTCGGCCAAGAGCACGAGATGAGTGTCATCTTCGAGCGTCAGCTCCGCGCCGATGAGCGCCGCGATACCCGCCTCGCGGCCGGCCTGTGAAAAGCGCACGGCGCCGTACAGCGCATCGCGATCGGTGATGGCGATGCCGCTCAGCCCGAGCTCTTTCGCTCGCTCGACCAGCTCTTCGGGGTGCGAGCCGCCCTCGAGCAGCGTGAAATTCGAATGGCAATGCAATTCAGCGTACGTCAATCGAACACGCCCTGCACGTACCAGCAATCGTCGCGTTTGTCTTGGTATACCAGCAACACCGCGCCCGCCGCATCGACCAACTGATAATAATCGCGCTCCACCGGACGTTCCCACCAGCTCTCGCTGAGGCGGAAAGGTCCGGCGCACGCCGCGCGCGCGGCCGGAGGATCGATGCGTGACGGAGGATCCACGAGCCGCAGCGCCGGCGCCCATGCTTGCCGAGGTTTGACCGTAGGGGTCGTGGGAAGCTCGACCCTTCGACCGGTGCAGTGGTTCGACCGGAGGTCGATGACCGGCTGACCGCAGGTCGGCTCATGAGCGCAATCATCGACGTCGCGGGGGGATTCGATCGGAATCGAACGCTGCATCCGCTCCGGCAGGCGCGAACGGCTCGGCGTGGACTGGATCGTCACGATCCGCTCGCGTTGCAAGGCGGTTTTCAACCGCGCGAGCGTCGCGGCAAGCGCGGCGCGGCGCGACGCCCGTGAGCCGTCGAAAAGCGCGAGCTGGGGCAACGGTTGGCTGCACGGCACGGCGCGCACCGCGATCGCATCCACGGAGCCCAACGCCTCTCTCGATTCCAACGCGATCCGGCAAAGTTGGAAGATCGTCTCCGCCGAAGCGGTCGGTTCCGTAAAGCCGACCGGTATCGAGAGGCATCCGTCCGCGGGTGGCTGGCTCCGCTCCAACGCTATCTCCACACGATCGCATGCCTGAGCGCAGCCGGCGAGGCGATTCGCGACCGTGCCGACGCAGCCGCGCAGCGCGAACAGCAACGCTTCAAGCCGATCGATGCTGCCGTCAAAAGCGAAGCGAGATTCGTGGATCGCCTGGGCGTGACGCGGCAGCAGCGGTTCGTCGTCTTCGCCGCGAGCGAGCCGCGCGTACGCGCGCGCGCGTTCTCCGAATCGCGCCGCCAGCGGGCCGGCAGGCAACGCGGCGATATGGCCGAGCGTGCGCAGACCGAGCAGATCGAAGCGCTCGAGATCGCCAGGAGCGAGCGGCAGCAGCGCTGCCGGCAGGCCTGAGAGAAACGCCGCGCTCGCGCCCGAGGGCACGACGCTCGCTCCGCTCTTCGCCGTCACGGCCGCGCATCGGGCCGTGAACTTGTCGTCGGCGATCGCCGCGGCGGCTTCCGAGAAGCCGAGCGCGCCGGCTATGGCGAGGGCGGACCCCAACGCCGCGTTTTCGCCTGCCGGAAGATGCGCGGCGTCGAAATGGCACGAACCGGGCGCCGCGCCGGTGACGATGGGACTGCACGCCTCCAAGGCATCGAGCAATTCGCTCGTCGCTTCGCGCTCCGCGAGTTCATTTCGTGCGACGATCGTCAAGCCAGGGCATGCCGCGCGTGCCTGCTTCGGCGTCATGCCGGCGCTCACGCCGAGCGCCGCGGCGCTCGCGCATGCGATCGTGCGGCGCGACGCGCCTTCGGCGACCGCAGTCGGCCTGCCGCGCAGCGACGGCTTGGCGCGCAGACACACGTCGACGATGAACTGAGGGATGACGAGGCACGCGACTCTCATGCGAACCTTGCCTGTGTGGTGGGACCGGCGTATGCCGGTCCCGGGACCGCCTGCGACGGTCCCATTGCATAGTCGATATCCGGCAGCAAAAGCGCCAGCTCATGCGCGTGGCCGGCGACGAGCGTGCGTGCCTTCGCCACCTCGACGGCGGCCTCGCAGCCCATCAGCCGCATGCCGCCGTCACTGCCGCTTTGCCACAGCGGCGTCAGCCCACACGCGCGCAATCGCAACGCTGCGAATGACGCGACCGCGGGAAGATCGCCCGACGAGAGCACCACAAGGGTCGTGCCGGTCTTCTCGGCTTGCGCGACCAGCCGCGCGCAATGATGCGTCTCCAGCAGCCGTCCGGCGTCGGCGCAATCGAAGATGGCCGTCGTGAACGCTCCCCCGCGCACGAGCGCGTCGATCGCACGCCGCGCATCCGCCGCAGCGCGCGGCCGCACGACGACCAACCGCCGCAGTTCGATGCCGGCAGCGGCGGCTGCGGGCGCATACAAAGCGCCGCTGCAATCCACGTACGCGCCCAACTCGCCCGCTTGGGTGCATTCGGCCAGCGCTGCGAACGCAAGCGCCGTTTTGCCGGACGAGCGCAGGCCGAAGATCTCCGTTAGGCGCCCTTTTGGGATGCCGGCCGGACCGAGCAGGCGGCGCAAACCGAATGGGATTGCTGTGGCGGGACTGCAGCACTCGGTCTCGAGAACGGTGTCCGCCGGTCCCGCTACGAGGTTTCCGAAGCGGCGATTGACGAGGATTTTGAGTTCGGCGAGCGCGGCGGAAGCTGGCATCCGTAGAGTCCTGTGGGACACGCTGCACCCCATTTCATGGGGGAAACTCTACTATAATCGAACGTACGTTCGATATCAAGCGGGGCTATATACATGACGCCACGCTGTGATAAAATGGCGGCATGGACGAGACACCGCCATCGGATTCAGGTCACCAGAAGAGCCCGACGCCGAAGCACATCGGGGTCACCGCTGCGGATAACCTTACTCCCGCCGTGGATGTCTGGTCGTCAGGTCCGCAACAACAGGGCCTCAATCCATCATGGCGATGGACGAAAGTCCACGACGCGTTCCTTGGCGTGCTGCTCATGATCATTAGCACGCTCCACCTTCTTTGGTGGGAAAGAGTGCTGTTATACGCGGCGGGCTGGGTCATTGTCATGCATCTAAGCCTAACCGTGCATGACGGGCTTCGCAAGAATCGCACACTATGGTGGGCCGTGTTTGCGGCCCTCGCGATTTTCGGAGCAGTGATTCTTCGGTACGCCTACATTTCACTACGACCGACGACTACAGGGCAAGGAAGCCCAACGGTTATTCCGATTAATCATGTCACCGGTATTGGCATCGAACTTGTACATGGTCAATATCGGCTTGAATTTACAGACCCGGCAAGGCAGTATGGCGGAACGCCGTTATGGAAGGTTCAAATAGTCTGTGTGGCGCTGCCAAAATACTATAAACATGAATGGCCGATGAGCACAACGTTCCCCACGCTGAGAGTGTGGCGGCCCGACCTTGTGATTTTCCCTGGAATGAAATATACGGCCATTAATTTCACTTGCGCAAGTCCGGCCGTCGCTCAGATCGACGACGCATATTTCGTCGTAGGCTCAGCGGTTAACGTGACCGCTCCGCCTGCATTTGCGGAGGCCGAACTTATTCATGTGGACGAGAGACCATATTGGGAGCACTTGCCAGCCGGACGGTGGCTGGTAAGTCCCGGCGCTCACAATTGTTGCTACGCTGGGATGAAAAAGTTTCTGTTGGAGCACCCCTTTCCGTACCGAACCCCGGATACGTCGCAGTGAGTGACGTGGACGAGAAGAAATCGCCCCTGAAGCGGTTCCAGGAAATGCTCGGAGGCTTGCTGTCCGTTCCCAAGGCGGAGTTAGACAAAGCGATAGAGGCCGAGAAGCAGCCTGAAACAGATGAGTCCGAAGATGGCCCGGACGAGGAGCCAGCCTAAGTGCAGTGCTAGGTGATATTAGGCGAGTTTGTGCGCGATCTGTTCGTCGAGAATCTCACCCACCGTGAACGGCACGATCACCTTGCCGGATTTGCGAAAGAAACGGTTGATCTCGGTCATCGCGTCCGCTGAGTAATCGAACGAGACAAAAAACCCCTTGGTGCGATCTTCACGCATCATCATCGCTTCGAAGGCATCTATGTCCGGCCGCCCGACCTTGTCTTTTTGCTTGACTTGTATCGGATACCAAGCGTCCATGAAATCGAACTCACCGGCTTGGGCACCGCGCTTTTTCGGTGTCGCCGAGACCGGATAGATTCGACCGTCGATCCCCATATCACCGACCTTGGCTTTATTCGGGGATCCGCCGATGGCAATGACCGCCCAGTTCTCGAACTCGAACGGTGGAATCTTCCGCAATTGAGCCTCGGTCCACGGCAGATCGCGGACGACGAAGCCGCGACCAGCCTTCCAGAGCGCCTCGTTCTCTTGCAAGCCGCACTCGTCGCGCAATCGCTTAGCCATGACGCGACAGGCCGTCGGCGAAATATCAATGCCTATCCATTGTCGGTTCAATGTTTCTGCCGCGACCAGCGCCGTGCCGCAGCCGCAGAAAGCGTCGAGCACTATGGCGTTGGGGTCGCTGCTCGCCTTGACTATGCGTTGGAGTAACGGAAGCGGTTTTTGCGTCGGGTAGCCGAGTCGCTCTTGCGCTTGTGAATTGAGCGGAGGAATATCAGTCCATACGTCGTCAATCGCTCGGCCTTCTTGTTCGTCAAGATAGCGCTTGAGGCGTGGCACGGCTCCAGGGCTTGGTTGAACGACTAGCCCGGAGATGCGGGCGGCCTCCATGCGTTCCTTGGTCCAGCGCCATACGCGCTTCACACCCATGAACTCATACGTTAGGTTCGGGCGGTTTGGATTCGGATTTATAAGGTTGTCCAACTGGTAAAGTCGTCCATCGGGGTCGCGATGGCAATACTTACCGGCCGTTTTCTCGTCCAGGTTGTTTAGGTCGTACGGCTGGACGATGGGGTTCCATGTAAAGTCAGAACCCTTTGTGTAGTAGTAGATCGTGTCATGGTTATTGGCAAAACCCTTAAATGCGAGCCCCTTCGCAGCGGTCCTGCGCCAAATGATTTCGCTCCGACAACCGTTATCACCGAGTATCTGGTCGAGCATGACCTTGACGTACTGGCTTGCGTGCCAATCACAGTGGTAGTAAAAACTGCCTGTTTTCTTGAGCACACGCGCCAGCTCCACGCAGCGCGGGCGCATGAACTCTATATATGCCTGAGTGGAGGCATGGCGGTCCGCGAAGGCCCGTTTTTCTTTTGTCTCGCCCCAAAAAATCTCGTAGTCGCGGTTTGAATTGAACGGTGGGTCGATGTAGATAAGATCGACGCAGGCATCGGGCAGCTTCCGCAGTTGGTCGAGGCAGTCGCCGCAGTAGATTATGCGGGTATCGACAACAGCGGACTTTTTCAACCGCTTTTACAGCTTACCGATCAGCTTCTTGTACGTAAGCCGCTTGCGATCTACGCCCTTTAGTGCCTGGTCGAAGCGTGGGCCGTCCTTCTTCTGCCGCGTGTTGAAGCGAAAGATGTGCTCATCCAGGTATTTATCAAGATGAACCGGACTCGGACAAATGTACGTTCCGGTAAGGCCGCGCTTGAGGACTGACCAAAAGCACTCGACGTTATTAACGTGAGCGCTGCCGCGCACATACTCGAAGGCGTGGTTGACGATTTCGTGCGCCCGGTAGTACTGCCCAAGGTTGCGATACGATTGCAAGGAGTCGGTGTAAAGGCTCGACCCAAAGTCGATGTGCTTGTAGAGCATCGGTACGAGCGTTTTCTTTCGCACGTCCGGGATGACAAACGCGCGAACGTCACCCTTACGCTCCATCATTCCGAGAACCGGCGTCTTACCGACGGGCCCCACCGCCTTCATGCCGGACGGAACGTGGTAATGCGTCCGCCGCTTGTGGCGCAGCTTCCCACCGACGAACGTTTCATCGGCCTCAACCTCGCCCGACAGTTTGTCGAAGCTCCGCAGTTTCAGCGCCACGCGCACGCGGTGCAACATAAACCATGCGGTCTTTTGGGTCACGCCCAGCGCTCGGTGCAATTCCATCGACGAAATGCCGTTCTTGGCGTTAGCCAACAGCCAAATCGCCGGGAGCCACTTGTCAAGTCCGAGCGGGGAATCTTCAAAGATCGTGCCAAGCTTGGCCGTGAAATCGCGCTTGCAGTCGGCGCACCGCCATCGCCGACGAGAAATTCCACGGACGGTGCTCGATCCGCAACTAATGCAAGCAATCCCGTTCGGCCAGCGGACTTGTGCAAAGTGCGCATGGGCACGGTCCTGGTCAGCAAAGTAGACGACAGCTTCCTGAAGGGTGGCGGGTTCTCTCATATCTGTATTGTACCACGGGACATACTGTGGTGTCAAGTATATAGTCCCCATATCAAGGGGGCACAGAAAAATTGCCGCGACCAGGCTCGAGCGTTTTTCATTTGAGAGATTCTGGCGGTTAACACAATGCTCGCCTAGCAAGTCTAACCATCCGGATGAAGTTTCTCGGGAATCAGATTCCCCTACGGACCGCCGCTCTCTATACGCTGGTCGCGACCTTATGGATCGTGTTCTGCGACGTCATTCTGCTGT
>Ga0207416_1000492_pt1 | contig 67242 bp, 63 predicted proteins | sample PaiPotPPM11metaG_FD_184107 | JGI IMG/M metagenome (GOLD analysis project Ga0207416, IMG submission 184107) | Iron sulfur acid spring bacterial and archeal communities from Banff, Canada, to study Microbial Dark Matter (Phase II) - Paint Pots PPM... ... | reverse complement strand
TGAGTCCGGGCCGGATCTCGTCCATGCGGAAACAGGGTTCGCAGATCGATGTGATCTCGACGACCGCTTCCGCGCCAAGCTTGAGCTGCGTTCCGGGGCTGAGGGCCATCACATCGAGGCCTTCGGCGGTGATGTTCTCCTTGATCACGCCCGGCTCGAGGTCGAGTCGATTCAGCGGTTCGAGGTCTGCGATCAAGACCTGGCGCCCGGAGGCGGCATTCGCGTGTTTGTCGCCCTGGAGGCCGAGGCCGGCATTCAGCTTTGCGCTCGCAAGCAACCGCATCGGTTCGCGGTGGCCGGGACAGAGTTGAATCGAGCTTATTCGAGCCGGCATCGCTACAGATTACGAAATCCTCCACTGTTCTAGGATGATTTCAATGCCGCCGATTGAAACGCGAGTCGAACGCGATTCGATGGGCGAGGTGCAGGTGCCGGCCACCGCCTATTACGGCGCCAGCACGGAACGAGCCCGGCAGAACTTCCCGATCAGCGACCTGCGCCTGCCACGCCGCTTCATTCGCGCGCTGGCCCAGATCAAAGGGGCGGCAGCATTGGTCAACGCCGAGCTTGGCCTGCTCGACGTTAACCTCGCCAACCCGATCCAGCGGGCCGCGGAGGAAGTCGAGGAGGGCAAGTTCGACCGGGACTTCGTGGTCGATGTCTTCCAGACCGGTTCGGGCACCTCTACCAACACCAACGCCAACGAGGTGATCGCGAACCGTGCTAACGAGATCCTCAACCAGCCGCTGGGGTCGCGGAAGCCTGTGCATCCGAACGACAACGTCAACAGGTGCCAGTCGAGCAATGATGTCATCCCGTCGGCAATGCAGCTGGCGGCACTGGTTGCGATTCACGAGGAACTGCTGCCGGCGTTGGATTACCTGCTTAGCACGCTGGAGGCGAAAGCGACCGAGTTCATGCCGGTGGTCAAGACCGGCCGAACCCACCTGCAGGATGCGACGCCAATCCGCCTCGGCCAGGAATTCCAGGGTTATGCCGGCCAGGTTCGCCGCTCCCTGCAGCGTCTTCGGCTGGCCACCGAAGAGCTCGCCGAACTGCCACTCGGCGGCACCGCGGTAGGCACCGGCATCAGTGCCCATCCGGAGTTTGCAGCCCGCGTCTGTTCCCACCTTCAGCGCCGGACCGGCCTGGCGGTGCGGGAAACCGACAGCCACTTTCAGGCACAGGCAACCCTCGATACAGTGCTCTCGGCCGCGGGCGCGCTGCGCAGTACCGGGGTCAGCCTCTGGAAGATAGGCAACGACTTGCGCTGGTTCGCTTCGGGGCCGCGTGCCGGACTGGGGGAAATCACTTTGCCCGAGGTTCAGCCGGGAAGCTCGATCATGCCGGGGAAGGTAAACCCGGTGATCATCGAGTCGCTCACGATGGTGGTCGCAAAGGTGCTCGGGAACGACCAGACGATCACGGTCGCCGCCCAGTCGGGGAGCATCTTCGAGCTCAACCTGATGATGCCGGTGGCGGCCTTCTGCCTGCTGGAGACGATTGCCCTTCTGTCGGCCTCGGCCCAGAACCTCGCCCGGCAGTGTATCTCCGGTATCCGGGCGACGGACCGTGGCCCACGGATGGTCGAGGAAGGACTGATGCTGGCCACGGCACTGGCCCCCGCGATCGGTTACGACGAAGCCGCCAAGATCGCCAAGGAAGCGCTTGCCAGCGGCAAGCGAGTGCGGGAGATTGCGCGCGAGCGGACTCGACTGACCGCAGAGGAACTCGATCGCCTCCTCGACCCGGCGCGTATGACCCAGCCTGGACTCGAGACGGGGCCGGCGGGCTGGTAGCCTGCCAGCATCGGACGGACCAGCAGTTCGCGCTAGCTGTCCGCCTCGATCAGGCCCTTGCGGATCGCATACTTCACCAGCTCGGTTCGGTCATGCATGCGAAGCTTCTTCATGATGTGGTCGCGGTGCGTCTGCACCGTCTTTATGCTGAGGAACAGCGTGTCGGCTATCTGGCGGTTCGTCTTGCCCTCAGCCACCAGCCGGAGCACCTCGCGCTCGCGGTCGCTCAATGGCTCGAACGTCTCTCGTTCGGGCGCCCGTTGCAGGTAGTCCGAGACGAGCAGCCGCGCGACCGAGGGATATAGATAAGGCTCACCCTTGCTGGCGGCCTCGATCGCTGCGATCAGGTCCGAGGCGGCAGCCTTCTTGAGCACATAGCCGACCGCGCCTGCCTTGAGCGTCTGAAAAAAATATTCCTCGTTGTCGTGTGCAGTGAGTATCAGGACCTGCGTCTGCTGGCACATGCGGCGGATCTCACGCGTCACCTCGATGCCAGACATACCGGGCATCGCCACATCGATGACAGCTACGTCAGGACAGTTGGTGCGCGCCAGGCGGATCGCTTCTCGGCCGTCGGTCGCCTCCGCGATCACCTGGATCTCGCTCTGGCCATCGATCACGGCCCGGATACCGGCACGCACCAAATTGTGGTCTTCGACCAGCATCACGCGGATCGGCCTCCGCTCAACTTGCATGGTTGCCATCCAACGGTAACTGTGCCACGACCTCGGTCCCCCGCGACGGCGCCGAATTCACTTCAAGAGTTCCGCGGAGCAGGGTGGCACGCTCGCGCATGCCAAAGAGTCCGAGGCCCGCGCGCCCGCGCTCTTCTGTCTCCGGAATCCTCGTCGGATCGAATCCGACCCCGTCATCGCGGACGCTGAGCCGTACGCCGCTCCCGTTCAGGCTGCGCAGGTCGATCTCTACCTGTGAGGCACGTGCGTATTTGTTTGCATTCGTAAGCGCTTCCTGGGCAATCCTGTAGAGGGCCGTCTCGATCGGCGCCGGCAAGCGGTCCTTGAGACCATCCACGTGCAGCAGGACGCGGGGGCCGGAACGCTGCCGCGCCAGCGTGCGGAGCGCCGGGACGAGGCCCAGGTCGTCCAGCACCGACGGACGGAGGTCCTGCGACATCCTGTGGACCTCTTCGAGTGTCTCCTCGAGGGTGCGTTTGACCGCCTCCAGCTGCTGCCGGACACTCGGGTCCGAGGTGCGCTCCAGCAGCAGGTCGAGACTGATGATCTCGTGGGTCAGCGCCTGGCCGGTCTGGTCGTGCAGCTCGCGGGCGACTCGCTGTCGCTCGCGCTCCTGCGCCTGGAGCACTCGCTGAGCACTCAGGTGACGTTCATGTTCCAGCCGGTCCAGCATCGAGTTGAAGACGGTTGCGATCCGGCGGACGTCGGGATCGGCGTAAGTCGAGTGAACCCTGGGCTCGTGCACGTCCGGTTTGACTGCGACCATCATCGATTCCAACTCGCGAAGAGGCCGAAAGGCGAGCCGCAGGATGAGGAAGTTCACCACCAGGATTGCGAGCAGACCGACAGCCAGCAGGATCAGAAGCGAGGGCAGACGGGAGCGGCCCGAGAAGTTCAGGGCGATCAGCGGACCGCTGAGAGCACCGACCGCGATGATCCCGCTGTTTGCCACCGCCACCTTCTGAAACGTGGTCAGATTTCGGTGCCACGAGCGTGGATCGAGCCGGCTCTTCACAGCTAATTGTAGGCACGCGCGGAGGCCCGATCCGGCGCTGATTCGGCTATCAGCCGGCGCGGGCGCCCATTCAGGTGGGCGCCCTATGTCCGCCGGCCCTCAACCGAACGCAGACTGGGTAAGGAAAGCAATGAACAAGATGGACAACACCAACTCGGTGACCCGCCGGCGATTCATGGACCGTGCCACCAAAGGGCTCGGCCTGGCGATCGCGGCCATCATCGGCCTGCCGGCACTCGGGCTCGGGATCGCCTCGGCAACCGGGGGCGCCCTGAAGACGCTCGTGAAGGTCTCCTCCCAGACGCGGCTCGGACCAGAGCCGGTGGCGGTCCCGATCAGCTATGTCGCAAAGGACGCCTGGCGCGACAGCCGGCAGCAGGGCGTGATCTACCTGCGCCAGCCAGGCGGCGGTAAGGTCGAGGCCCTGAGCGCACGCTGCACTCATTTGGGCTGCACCGTGCACTGGGTCGCAGCCGAGAACCGCTTCCAGTGTCCCTGCCACGGCAGCCAGTTCGCGGCCGACGGCAGCGTGCTGCACGGCCCGGCGGAACGTCCGCTTGAGCGGCTGCCGGTTGAGCAGCGCGGCACCGATGTCTACGTGAAAGTATGAAGAAGCGAGTCGGCCATTACCTCGATGAGCGCACCGGGCTTAAGCCCGTGGTCCGCTACATTCTCGACCGGCGCCTCCCCGCCGGTATCTCATGGCTGCATACCTTCGGCAGCGCCAGCCTGACGCTCTTCATCCTGATGGTCGTCACCGGCATGGTTCTGGCACTCAACTACGCACCCTCGATCGCCGATGCGCACGCCAGCACCGCCTACATCCAGCGACAGGTCCCACTCGGAGGCTTCGTCCTTGGCCTGCACTTCTGGGGCGCCAGCGCGATGGTAGTACTGGTCACGGTGCATATGCTCCGCGTCTTCTTCATGGGCGCCTACAAGTTTCCGCGGGAGCTCAACTGGATGATCGGCGTCGTGATCTTTGGACTCGTGCTTCTCTTCGCTTTCACCGGTTACCTCCTGCCCTGGGACAACACCGCCTTCTTCGCGACCCGGGTGGGGATCAACATCGTGGGTTCCGTCCCGTTGCTTGGCGTAGCGCTCGCTGCGCTGCTCAACGGCGGTCCTGACATCGGTGCCGACACCCTGACCCATTTCTACGCGATTCACGTGCTCTTCCTGCCTTCCATCGTCGGGCTGCTGATCGCCGGCCACCTCTACCTCGTAGTTCGCAACGGCATCGCCCCCCTCCCGGGCCGAGTCGCCGCTCACCTTCGCGGACGGCCGCGGGTACTGGGTGACGGTCCGGGTGCAATGCGAGCAGCCGATGCGCAGATCCCGGAGCACCCGGACGCAGCGCATACCGGCGACAGCTTCTACCCGCGCCACGTGCTGATGGATGCGGTCGTCTCGCTGCTGGTGCTGCTGGTCGTGGTCGGCCTCGCTCTCCTCTTCGCAGTGCCGGACAGCGGCAACGCCAATCCCGCCAACTCCAGCTTCGTGCCCCGTCCCGCCTGGTACTTCCTCGCGCCTTTCCAGTTGCTCAAGTACGTCCCCGGACCGCTCGAGGCTTTAGCGACAGCCTTCCTCCCAGCGGTTGCCGGCCTCACCTTGCTGCTCCTCCCGTTCATCGACCGGCGCCGCGGTCGCCATCCCTTCGACCGCCCCCTCGTCACATCGATCGGGATCGCGAGCCTCGCCGCCATCGTCGCGCTGACGCTCATCGGCGCAGTCTCTCGCTGACCCCCTCCCTCCTATCGCGGGCCACTTCCCCGGTGGCCCGCATTTTCTTATCCAGGGCGCGGCCGACTGGCGCTGCGAGAATAGAGGCGATGGCTTCGATCAGTTTCGATTACGCGGCCCTCTCGCGGATCACCGCGGGCGCCGTCGGTGAGCCCGGGAAACGCGCCTTCTTTCTCCAGTTGCGCGCGGGAACCACCCTGGTGAGCCTCGCCGTCGAGAAGGAACAGCTCCGGGTGCTCGCGGCCCGTCTCGAGGAAGTCTTCGCGGAGGTCTCCGCTCCGGCAGCCGGGAAGATGCCGGACATGGACCTCGAGCAACCGATCGACTCCGCCTGGCGCGTCGGCTTGATCAGCCTTTCATACGACGAAGCGGCACAGGACTTCGAGATCTCCCTGGTCGAGCTGGTCGAGGAAGGCGAGGACCCTGCTACCGGCCACTTCCATGCCACGGTGAGCCAGATGCAGGCACTTGCCCACCACACGCTCGAGCTGGTCGCGGCGGGACGTCCACCCTGCACCATGTGCGGTGGCCCGATCGACCATGACGGCGGAGTCTGTCCCCGTCTGAACGGGCACCACTAGCCTCGTGATGCCGGAGCCGTTCGGGTCGCCGATCGACGGCCGGATTGCGCAACTGCTTGCGGAGGGGCAGATCCACCCGCGAGGGCTGATGCCGGACTGCTCGAACTACACCTACCTGGCGCAGGTCAACGGCAGCTCAGGCGCTGAAACGTACGCCGTCTACAAACCGGCCCGTGGTGAGACGCCCCTGGATGACTTCCCCAACGGCACGCTCGGAAAGCGAGAGGTCGCGGCTCACCTGGTGAGCGAGGCGCTCGGCTGGCAGATCGTTCCCCTGACCGTCTACCGGAGCGGCGGCCCAATGGGCCCCGGATCGCTGCAGAAGTTCATTTCGGCGGACCTGGGCGAGCACTACTTCACCTTGATGCCGGCGCGGGCGGCGTACTTTCGGACCATGGCCGCCTTCGACATCATCGTCAACAATGCCGACCGCAAATCGGGCCACTGCCTGCTGGACCAGGAGGGCCGCATCTGGGGAGTCGACAACGGTCTCACCTTCCATCCCCTCCCGAAGCTACGCACGGTGATCTGGGAGTTCGCGGGGGAAGAGGTGCCGGCAAGGCTGCGAGCCGACGCCGCCCGCCTGGTCCTGGAGCTCAACCGATCCGAGTCCTGGGTCAAACGACTAAGACAGCTGATCTCGGCGCCCGAGATTCGCGCCCTGACGGCCCGGGCGCGTCGGCTGGCCGAGGAGGGACGCTATCCCGCCCCCGTGTCCCGCTGGGCATACCCCTGGCCGCTGGTCTAGGGCGCAGCCACCGGCTCGCGCTCCGGTCGCGGCTCCACCGGCAACGGTCCCTCCAGCCGTGCAAACCAGGCCGGGACCGGCGAGGGCAGCTCCGGGAGAGCACGATCTCGCCCGTCGTCGTCCGGGGGTTCCGCCTCCGGGGTGAGCATCCGCCAGAGAATGATGAAAGTGCCGGTGACGAGGGCGCACTTGGCCGTGGCGAAGAGCAGTAGCCCGGCCAGCTGCTGGTCATCGATCGAGGGAAAGACGGCGTAGAACAAATGATGTGAGAAGGCCAGGGTGATGCCCGGCACAGTCGGCGGGACGCTGGCAACCATCAGGTAGCCGATCTTGGCGATCGAACTGAGGCCACTCGGAGCGGGATTCGGCCGGATGATCGGCCACCAGAACAAGAAAGCCGCGCCGATGAACAATAGCTGGAGCAGGCCGTGCACCAGGGGAGCCCTGACTACGAGGTTCACAATCCAGGGGAGCTGCGCACCGAAGAGCGCGACATTCAGGGCAAGGATCCCCACGAGCGGCTGCAAGCGGAAGCGCAGCCTCATCCGGAGCATGGGCCCGAGACCATAAGCGATCAAGGGCACGACGACGGCGAGGAGCAGCATCTCCTCAAGGACGTGAAAGAGCATCCGCTGGTCCGCCAGGCTGATCGTGAAGGGCAGGAAGCTGAGGGCCCCCAGGGCCAGGCCGGTCAATAGAGCCAGCCGGTGCCGCCTCGCCATAGGTCTATTTTGCGACAGAGGCGTAGCGGGCGTAGACCCGGTCGACGAAGGCCGCAAACTGGTCGGCAAGTGGCGCGCTGACCAGCTCGAGCAGGTTCTCGGCGTTCTCCTCGCCGCTGTGAGACAGGTTGTAGCTGCCAGTGAGAATCGTGTCATCGACCACAGTCACCTTGGCATGCATGTAGTCGTGGACGCTTCCCGGGGCATACGGCGTGGTGACCTTGGAGGCGAAGGGGAGCCCGGCGGCGATGGTGGTGAAGGCGGGCACCTTCCAACCCGCGTGCGGGTCGACCCGCCACTGGCCGAGTACCCCGTGCATCTGCGTCCGGTCATAAACGCCCTTGAAGTCGACGTGCGGATGGGCGGCCAGCTCGGCCAGCGTGCCCAGGATGGGGCCGGCCGTGATCACGGGCGAACAGAGCCGGATTCTCCTTCCGGCGTGGGCCAGCCGCTCCGCGATGAGGTGCGCCATCCTCGGCCCTCGCCCCGGCGAAAAGTACACCTGGGTCCGAACTCCGTCGGGACCATCCGGAACACGAGTCGAGGCAAGGTCATACTTGCCAGACCCATCAACCCGCTGCGTGTTCCACAACTCGTTGAAATTGCGTAAGTACGATGCCGCCAGGACACGCGATGGAAGCTGGAGGATGACGTTCTCCTCGCGCGTCCAGGAATCGTTCGTCCAGTTCATCGAGCCCGTCCAGACAGTTGCCTGATCGCTCCCGGCGTCGCGGACGATGTATTTGTGGTGCATCAGCGCCGGGACGCCGGCCACGGGACGGGCCCCCACCTCCAGGCTGTCGATGAAGACCGTATCGGGATCTGCGGGCGGTGGCACCGGTATCGGGTTGGGAAAGTCGACGTTGTAGAGCAGCCGGACATTGACGCCGCGCGTGGCCGCCGCCCTGATCGCAGTGCGCAACTGGTCGGCCGGATCACCACTCAGATTCAGGTCGTAGATCGCGATCTCGAGGCTCTGCCGCGCCGCCGCGATGAAATCACCCAGCTGAGCTGCCGTCTGGCTGGCCGGGTGCGATCCATCCTCGAGGAAGGTGACGCCGATCGGCGACCCGATCACTGCGCATCACTCTTTTTCGGTTCCGCCCGCTCCCCGGCTGCGGCGTCGAGGACCTTGGCGTCGTGGAAACGCTGCACGACGTCGGACGCCTCCTGGATGTCGTCCGTCACGACCATCAGATCGATGTCATTGGCCGATATCTTTCCTTCGCTCAAGACTCGCTCGCGAATCCACTCGATCAGTCCTCGCCAGTAGGAAGACGAGAACAGGATCACGGGAAAGTGCACGATTTTGCCGGTCTGGATCAGCGTCAGGGACTCGAACAGCTCATCCAGCGTCCCGAAGCCGCCGGGAAAGATGACGAATGCCTCGGCATATTTCACGAACATCGTCTTGCGCACGAAGAAGTAGCGGAACTCGATGCCGAGGTCCACATAGTCGTTGAGGCTCTGCTCGAAAGGCAGCTCGATGTTGCAGCCCACCGAAAGCCCGCCGCCCTCGCGCGCGCCGCGGTTGGCCGCCTCCATGATCCCGGGACCGCCGCCGGTGATGATGGCGAAGTTTCTTTTTGCCAGCTCGGCTGCCAGGCCGCGCGCAGCGTCGTACATCGCATCGGGCGGACGCACTCGAGCCGACCCGAAGATGGTGACGGCCGGGCCGATCGCTGCCAGCGCATCGAAGCCCTCCACGAACTCGGCCTGGATACGCAGCACCCGCCACGGGTCCGACTCCAGGAATTCGGGTGGAACTCCCCGTTCCAGGAACTGCCTGTCCTCGGTCTGGCGGCTGTCGGCCCGCCGTACCACCCGGCCGGCCCGGCGCGTCTGATCCTGCGGCATCTGGTCGCTAACTCTAGTGGTCGACCGCACCCGGCTCAGCGTGCCACGACGTAATAGGTAGGGCTGGAGGCAAGCTCTGCGTCTTTATGTCCGAACATGCGATCCAGGGCCAGGTTGGCGCCCTTAAGCCACGACTCAATTTCCTCCGGCCAGACCAGGCTGATGTCCGCAACCTGGGTGTAGCCGCGGTCCAGCACCGGGTAGTCGCTCTCGAGGCGAGCCTCGTTTCCATCGACGCGGATGACCCGAATCCCTTCGTGCTCCCCGGCACGCAGCCAGTGCGGGTTGGCGAGCTCGAAGGCGAGCCGGCCGCCCACCGCCAGGTGGCGGGCCGCGCCACGCAGTCTCGCCAGCGTGTAGAGAATGTTCGAGGGCACCATCACCAGCTCAAAGCGACGATCGAGATCCAGTCTTTCCAGCCGTTCCAGAATGAGCTGAGTGCCTGCCAGCCGCTCCGCCAACCGCTCCAACATTTGAGGATGGGCGTCGACTCCGACCAGTTGGACTCCCGCCCGTGCCAGTGGCACCGCCAGCCGCCCGGAGCCGATGCCGAGGTAGAGGACCGGCGGCACGGCGGCGCGGGCAAGATCGAGCCACGGCCACAGGTCGGTTGCGTCCGGCAGAGATGCATAGAGCTCGGCGAAGCCGCTGTCCGGCTGCTGCGGGTCGTCACGAACGACGCTCCTGTCAGGCTCCAGCTAGGCGACTGCCTCGTCAGCGATGTCAAGCGCCCGGTCGACGATCTCGAAGCCCTCGGCGAGTTGGTCTTCAGTAATGCATAGCGGTGGGTTGGTCATGATCGTGTGCCAGCGGACGAAGGTGTACAGCCCGTGCTCGCGGAAGTACCGGTTGACCGCCTTCATCGGCTCGGAGGTGCCGTTGAAGGGGGCCAGCGGCTCCATCGTGCTCCGGCTCTTCACCAGTTCGAGGATGCCGAAGAGACCGATGGATCGAGTCAGGCCGACGCTGGGATGCTTCTTTAGCAGCGCCTCGTGATGACGTGCCATCACCTGGCCCATACGCCGCGCGTTGCCGACCATGTCGTCCTCTTCATAGGCGCGGATGGCGCCGAGCGCGGCCGCACAGGCCAGCGGATGGCTGTTGTAGGTCAGGCCCCCGTAGAAGACGTTCTTTTCGAAGTGCTCGGCGATCTGGGGGCGCATGCCGACCGCACCGAGTGGAACCGCGCTGCTGGTCAGCCCCTTGGCCATGGTCATGATGTCGGGTACGACCTTCCAGTGATCGACGGCGAACCACTCTCCGGTCCGGCCGAAGCCCGACATGATCTCGTCGCAGACCATCAGGATGCCGTACTTATCGCAGAGTTTGCGGACGCCCTCGAGGTACCCGCCCGGAGGGATGAGGATTCCGTTCGTTCCCGTGACCGTCTCGAGGAAAAAGGCTGCGATAGTGCTCGGTCCCTCGAGCTGGATCGTCTCTTCCAGGTACCTGAGTGACTCATCGGCCGAGTCGACCTCGCGTTGGGGTCCGTGGTAGGGGTCGAGGACATGGACCACGCCTGAGGTGCCGAGGTCATTCGCCCAGCGACGAGGGTCGCCGGTCAGTGCCATCGCGCCCGCGGTGGCCCCGTGGTAGGAGCGATAGCGGGCCATGACTTTGTGCCGGCCCGTGACCGCGCGCGCAAGCTTGATCGCGTTCTCATTGGCCTCGGCTCCGCCGAGCGTGAAGAACACCTTGTTCAGGTCGCCCGGCATCAGCTCGGCAAGCTTCCGTCCGAGCAGCGCCCGCGGCTCGTGCGCCATGAACGGGTTGGCGTAGGTCAGCTTCTCAGCCTGGGCCTTGATGGCTTCGATGATGCGTCGGTCCGAGTGGCCCGCGTTGACACTCATCAGCTGGCTGTTGAAGTCGATGTAGCGTTTGCCGTCCGTGGTCCAGAAATAAACGCCCTTGGCGTGGTCTACGGGTAGCGGGTCAACTGCGGATTGGGCGCTCCACTCGTAGATGGTGTACTGCCGGCAGAGGGCGACGATCTCCTCCCCACTCAGGACGTGAGCCCGCGCCTGCGTCTCTAAAACCAACGGGTGGTCACGACCTTGTGGCGCGTATAGAAGCGAATGCTGTCCTGGCCGGTCGCGTGGAGGTCTCCAAAGAAAGAATTCTTCCAGCCAGTGAAGGGGAAGAACGCCATCGGGGCCGCAACCCCGATATTGACCCCGAGCATGCCCGCCTGCGCCCGGCGCTTGAACTCGCGGGCATTTTTCCCCGAGCGGGTGAAGATCGACGCCATGTTGCCGTAGGTACTGGAGTTCAGAACCGCGAGCGCTTCGTCGATGTCGTCGGCACGCACGACTGAGAGGACCGGCCCGAACAGTTCCTCTTTCCAGATCTGCATCTCCGACGTCACGTGGTCGAAGATGGTAGGGCCAAGAAAGTAGCCGTCCTTGAGGTCGATCTGGCGACCATCAGCGACCATCGTCGCGCCCTGCGAACGGGCCCCGTCGATGTACTCGATCAATTTTTTCTTACGCTCGCCCCGAATCACCGGGCCCATGGTCGTCTGGGACTCCGTGCCGGGCCCGACCTTGATCTTTGCCGCATCGGCCACCAGCTCCCGCACCAGGGCGTCGCCTATCCTTCCCACCCCCACCGCCACGCTGCCGGCCAGACAGCGCTGCCCCGCGTTGCCGAAGGCGGACGAGTTGACGTGCTGCGCCGCGATCTCGGGGTCCGCATCATCCATCACCAGGATGTGATTCTTGGCCCCACCGAGTGCCTGCACCCGCTTGCCGTTGGCCGCCGCCGTCGCGTAGATGTAGGCGGCGACAGAGGCCGACCCGACGAAGGAGATGGCAGCGATATCAGGGTGCGTGAGCAACTGACTCACGGCATCGTTGGCACCATGCACCACGTTGAATACGCCGGCCGGCAGTCCCGCCTCCTGCAACAACTCCGCGATTCGCATCGCCGAAAGAGGGGTGAGCTGGGATGGTTTCAGCACGAAGGTGTTGCCGGTCACGATCGCCACCGGGATCATCCACAAGGGCACCATGTTCGGGAAGTTGAAGGGCGTGATGCCCGCCACGACCCCGACGGGGAATCGAACCAGTTCCTCATCGATGCCCCGGGCGATCTGATCGAGATTGGTGCCCATCATTAGAGTTGGGGCGCCGCAGGCGAAGTCGATGACTTCAACCGCCCGCTTCACCTCGCCGCGCGATTCGTCCAGGGTCTTCCCGTTTTCGAGGGTGACTAGCGCCGCCAGTTCGTCGAGGTGCTGATCAAAGAGGGCCTTGAAGCGGAACATCACCTGGGCGCGATCAGGCACCGGAGTCTCGCTCCAACCGGCAAAGGCGCGCTTTGCGGCGGCCACCGCCTCGTTGATCTCATCCCGGGTGGAGTGCGGCAGACTGGCGATCGTCTGGCCGGTAGCCGGATCCGGAATCGCGTCCGGTTTGGCAGCGTGGGATTCGCGGAACTGTCCGCCGATGAAACTGCTGACGGTTTTGGTTGCGATCATGCGGTGGCCCCGACGCGGCTCGGCTCGGTCAAGGGCACCCCGTGGAAGGGACGGCGTCGCAGGAACTGCCCGGCACCCGGCTTGCCATGGAACTTGCCGTCCTGGACCAGGATGTTGCCCCGCTGCATGACTACCTCAGGCAGACCCTTTACCTTCATGCCTTCGTAGCAACTGTAGTCGACGTGCATGTGGTGGGTCTTGGCCGAGATCGTCCGTTCGATCTCCGGATTGAAAACGACGATGTCCGCGTCGCTACCCGGGGCAAGCGTGCCCTTGCGGGGGAAGAGTCCGAACATCCTGGCCGGGGCGGTCGCGACCAGCTCGACAAAGCGGTTGATGCTGATCCGGCCGGCGTTTACGCCGCCGTGGTAGATCAGCGTGAAGCGATCCTCGACGCCTGGCAGCCCGTTCGGAATCTTGGAGAAGTCGCCGCGACCGAGCTCCTTCTGCTCCTTGTAGTCGAAGGGGCAATGGTCGGTGGCCACCAGCTGCAGGTCGTCCTGGATCAGTCCCTTCCAGAGTTCTTCCCGGTGGGGGAGCTGCGGGCGGAGTGGTGGCGAGCAGACGTACTTGGCTCCCTCGAAGCCCGGCCGCCGCAGGTCTTCCAGGCTCAGGTAGAGATATTGTGGGCAGGTCTCGGCAAAGGCCGGCGCGCCGTCGTCACGGGCGGCCCGAACCGCGTCGAGCGCTTCCCTGGCGCTCAGGTGAACGATGTAGACGGCGACGTCCGCCAGGCGCGCCAGCGCGATGGCGCGGCTAGTCGCTTCACCCTCCATGGTCGCGGGTCGTGTCAACCCATGGTTGATCGGATCCGTTTTTCCCTCGGCAAGGAAGCGCTTGACGAGGACGTCGATGGCTCCGCCGTTCTCAGCGTGCATCATGATCAGGCCGCCATTCTCCGAGGTGCGGCTCATGGCGCGGAAGATGGCGCCGTCGTCCAGCTGGAAGACCCCGGGATAGGCCATGAAGAGCTTGAACGAGGGCACCCCCTCGCGAACGAGGGTGTCCATCTCTTTGAGGATGGCGTCGTTGATCTCGCGAACGATCATGTGGAAGCCGTAGTCGATGTGCGCCTTGCCCTCCGCTTTCTTGTGCCACTGGTCGAGGCCCTGGCGAAGGGTCTGGCCATAGCTCTGGACGGCGAAGTCGACGATCGTGGTGGTGCCGCCCCAGGCCGCCGCCGCGGTGCCGGTCGCGAAATCGTCAGAGGCGAAGGTCCCGCCGAAGGGAAGCTCCATGTGTGTGTGCACGTCGACGGCTCCGGGCATCACGTAGCGGTTTGTCGCATCGATAACGCGGTCGGCATGCGCCTCTAGACCGGTACCGACGGCGGCGATCTTCTCGCCGTCGACGAGCACATCCGCCCGGGCGGTGTCGGTGGCGGTGACAAGGGTTCCGTTCTTGACCAGGGTCTTCATGGCAGTTGCTCGGCGAGCTGCCCGTATGTCTCCGGCCGGCGGTCGCGGAGGAATTGCCAGGTGTTGCGCACCTCGCGGATCATGTCCAGGTCCAGGTCGCAGACCAGCACCTCGTCCTCGGTTTCCGAGGCCTTGCCGATGATCCGGCCGCGCGGGTCGCAGAAATAACTGGAGCCGTAGAACTGGGCGTCGTTGAGAGGCTTTTCAATCCCGACGCGGTTGATGGCACCGATCCAGAAGCCGTTCGCCACCGCGTGCGCCGGCTGTTCCAGTTCCCACAGATACCGGGAGAGAGATTTGACAGTGGCTGAGGGGTTGAAGACAAGCTCTGCCCCCTTGAGACCGAGCAGCCGTGCCGGTTCGGGGAAGTGCCGGTCGTAGCAGATCATGATTCCGACCCGGCCCACAGAGGTGTCCCAGACCGGATAGCCGAGGTTGCCGGGCTTGAAGTAGAACTTCTCCCAGAAACAGGGACCAACGTGGGGGATGTGGGTCTTCCGATATTTGCCCACGACCCGACCGTCGTTTTCGATCACCACGGCTGTGTTGTAGTAGACGCCGGTCTGAGCTTCTTCATAGAACGGGATGATCAAAACCATCTTGTGTCGCTTCGCGAGCTCCTGCATCCGCCTGACCGTCGGGCCGTCGTCCCGCTCTGCTGTGTCGTACCACTTCGTGTTCTGCTCGGCCGGAAAGTAGGGCCCGTAAAAGATTTCCTGCAGGCACACGATCTGTGCCCCTTTCTCGGCGGCCTCGCCAATCATCGCCTCGTGCTTTCGAATGGCGTCTTCCTTCGGCATGTTAGCGTGTGCCTGGATGAGTGCCCCTCGAACCGTCGCCATGAAGTCCTCGCCTCCTTACGCAAACCTCGGGATGATTTCCTCGCCGTACGTCTTGATCACGGTCTCGGGCTTATCCACCATCAAATAAAGATTGAACTGGGTGACACCGACCTCGATGAGCTCTTCGATCCGGCGACGGCTCTGTTCCACGGTGCCGATAACGCAGAAGCGGTCGACAACGTCATCGGGGACAAAGTCGGAGTGGGCGGCACCGCGCTTCGCGTGGTCAGAATAGTCGTAATGATCCCGGGCCGCGATGTAATCGGTGAGCGCCTTGGGCAGATCCTGCGCGTCGTATCGCTTGAGCAGATCGACGACATGGTTGGAAACCAGCGCCGGAAACCAGCGCACCTGCTCCCGGGCGACGTTCAGGTCGTCTGAAATGAAAGCGGGGGCGGCCGCCTGGACCTGGATGGCTTCATAGGACCGTCCAGCCTCCTCGGCCCCTTCGCGCACGAACTGAAGGCACCACTTGATGATCGCCGGGTCAGCGAGTTGGAGAATGACCCCGTCGGCCACCCGGCCGGCAGCCCGCAGCACCCTGGGGCCGTAGCCGGCGACCCAGATCGGCAGCTCGTGCCCTGCCCATTTGATTTTGATCTTCACACCGTCGTAGGTCACCTCGCGACCGGCGGCGAGCTCGCGGATCAGGCGGCAATCCTGCTCCAGCCGCTCCACCGTGACCGGTTTCTGACCGAGGACGCGTCGGGCACTGTCGCCGCGCCCGATCCCCATTACCATCCGGCCGCCCGAAATCTCGTTCAGGGTGGCCAGCGCGCTCGCCGTCACCGTTGGGTCTCGCGTGCCCGGATTCGTGACGCAGGGACCGATCTTGATCTGCCGGGTGGCCGCCGCCATCAGGGTGAAGATCGGGTAGACCTCCTGCCAGAGAACGTGGGAGTCGAAGAGCCAGGCGTACTCGAAACCACTCGCCTCCGCAAGGCGGGTCAGATCCACCCAGCGGCTGGGGGGCGGATCCGGCGCGAAGCAGACACCGAAACTGATCCTGGCCATGAACTCCTCTGGCAAAAGGTAGAGCTCCCGCCGCGAGGAAGGAGCTCTACCGGCGTTGGTCGCGCGCTTTAGGTCGCGGTTGCCGCTTTGGGGGTCCGGCGGGCGACGCGCCCGGCCGGGAATAGCGCTGAGAGCGCCAGGTAGCTGAGGAAGGCGGCGACGAGCCCGACGATCCAGCTGTAGTCATAGAACGTGACCGGATGGTAGAGGAACGGGATCACCCCGTTGGAGGGGAATGGTCCCTGCGTCCCGGGCGCCGTGTAGGCACCTCCAACCGCCAGGACGGCTCCAATCAACAATGCGGCCACCCCACGGAAGTTGAACCCGCCGCTGTACGAGTACTCGCCCTGCTCCCGGTAGAGGTCACCCAGTTTGAGGGTCGTGTTACGGATCACCCAGTAGTCGGCAATCAGGACGCCGGCGATCGCGCCCAGCGCCCCGCCATAGAACCCGAGCCAGGTGAAGATGTAGACGTGTGGATCGGCGTAGAGACGCCAGGGCTGGATCAAGATGCCGAGCACGCCGGTGATCAGGCCGCCCAGCCGGAAGCTGATCGCCTTAGGCCACAGGTTCGAAAAATCGTAGGAGGGGCTGACGACGTTGGCGGCGATGTTCACCGAAAGGGTCGCCACCGCGAGAGTAAACAGGGCCAGGACGATAATGATCGGGCTGGAGAACTTCGCCGTCAGCGCGATCGGGTCCCAGATCGCCTTGCCATAGACCGCCACCGTCGCCGAGGTGATTAACACGGCCAGCAGGGGAAAGACGGTCATCGTCGTCGGCAGCCCGAGCGTCTGTCCGATCGCCTGGGCCCGCTGGCTCTTGCCGAAGCGGGTGAAGTCAGGCATGTTGAGCGAGAGCGTCGACCAGAAGGCAATCTGGGCCATCAAGGCGGGGAAGAACAGCTTCCAGAATGAGCCTCCCCAGCCGAGCGTGCCGTTCTGCTTCACGATCGGCCCGAGGCCGTGCGCCTGGGTGATCATCCATCCCAGCAGGAAAAAAGCCACCAATAGGACGAATGGGGCTGCCCAGTTCTCGAAGCGGCGAATCGCGTTCATGCCCCGGACGATGATCGCGATATTGAGCAGCCAGAAGACCCCAAAGCTCAGCCACAGGGTCCAGTGCTGGCCGGCTACCGACGAGGCATTTGTCCACCCGGTCCCGAGCAGCGAACCGGCCAGCGTGTAGAGCGCCTCGCCGCCGATCCAGGTCTGAATCCCGAACCAGCCGCAGGCGACACCGGCCCGCAGCAGCGCAGCCACGTTCGCCCCGAAGACGCCGAAGGAGGCCCGCGCGAACACTGGAAACGGGATTCCGTACTTCGTCCCGGCGTGACTGTTGAGCAGCATGGGAATCAGCACGATGATGTTGGCTAGCGCAATCGTCAGGATCGCCTGGTACCAGGCCATGCCGAGGACGACGAGGCCCGCGGCCAGGCCGTAGGTCGGTAGGTTGTGTGCCATCCCGACCCACAGCGCTGTGTAGTTATAAGTAGTCCAGGTCCGGTCCTTGATTCTGACCGGCGCCAGGTCGGCGTTGTAGAGCGTGGAGCGTGTAAGGTCGGCGTTCTCAGCGAGCTCGTGGCGACCGTCTGGGTATACGAGTTCGTCTCCAACCCGGCTCGCTGGAGGCGCGTATGTCGCGACGCCCATTGTTTCCCTCCCTCCCCTTAACGGGGACCCTGAATTGCGAGCTAAATGTACGTTCGCAAAATGGCGAAGTCAATGGGTACGGCGGAGCTAGAGGTCCCTCTTTACAAAGCTCCAGTTGGCGAGGCCCAGCACGCCGATCACCCAGGCAACGCACCAGGCAAGGTAGGCCACCGGTAGCGGGTCTTCGGCCAGGAAGGGGTTGCCGGCCCGGGCGCGTCCGGCCGCCCTGGCCAGCGTGAGGACATCGGCCGGCTCCAGGTTGAAGATCGCACCGTGCCACAGCCCATCGGTGGGGATCAGCAGGCGGCTGCCGATGCCGATGTTGATTATGGTGTCGTTGTTGAAAACCTGGCCGATCGCGAGTGCTATCCCGCCAATCCAGGCGACGAAGAAGAGCACCAGCGCGATCACGCCACCCGTCATCGGAGGCAATCGGGTGCTGAGGAGGAGCGCCAGGCTCATCAGGACGATGCCCTCGGCGGCGACGAAGAGCAGGGTGATGATCGGGTTCGGCGGCGCATAGCCGGTCGCCAGCCAGATTCCGAGGAGCTCCAGAAGCCCGCTGGCGGCGGCGTAAAGCGTGATCAGGAAGGCGAGGCCGAGCCATTTGCCCATCAACACCTCGGTGCGGCGGACCGGGCGCGGCAGGATGGCCAGCGCCACCCCTGACTCGATGTCGCCGGCCACGGTGGGAGCGGCCACCAGGGTGGATCCCAGCGCCAGCACCCCGCTGAACATGAAGGCTACCAGGATTGTCAGCTGCGAGGCGGCCAGGCGCACCTCGGCCGGAGTCACGTTCTTCATCAGGGGCAGGCGGCTGAAGCCCCAACTGGTAAGGGCAATCACCACCAATGTGAGGACACTCAGGGCGAGCAGCAGGCGCCGCCGCGAGGCTTCGAGGATGGTCAGCCGTGCGATCGTCAAAATGGGAATGTTCACGTGGGTACGCTCATCGGCCCTCTTCCTCCTGGAGCAGTTGGAGGAAACGATCCTCGAGGGTTTCCTGGCGTGGCTCGACGGCGTAGACGCGGCCTCCCTGGGTGACGAGGGCCTTGACCAACTCGGGCACCCGCTCGGGTCGAAGGCCTCTAAAGGTGAGCCAGTCGCCTTCGTCGTCGACCTGGCCGAAGGGGGCCAGCTCGGCCCGGCGGCTGGAGTCCAGGCCGGTAACGCGCACGCGGACGGCTCCGTCCCGGCCCAGGATCTCATCCATGGTGCCGGTCGCGATCACCCGTCCATGGTCGACCACCGCTATCCGGTCGCAGATCTGCTCCACCTCGGAAAGCAGATGCGAATTCAGAAAGACGGCGGTCCCACGGGCCTTGAGCTTGCGGATGATCTCGCGCACGTCGTGGCGCCCGACCGGGTCCAGTGCCGAGGTCGGCTCATCGAGCAGGACGAGCTCGGGGCGGCCGAGGAGCGCCACGCCGAGCCCCAGCCGTTGCTGCATTCCCTTGGAAAAGCCTTCCACCCGGTCCCCGGCCCGGTCGGCGAGGCCGATCAGCTCCAGCGCTCCGTCGATCTCGCCCTTCCAGGATGAGCGGGGCATGCCCGACAGCTCGCAGTGCAGTGCGAGAACCTCTGATGCCTTCATCCATCCCTGGTAGCGGAACAGTTCCGGCAGGTAGCCCAGCCGGCGGCGGGTCTGAAGATCGCCGATCGGCGCGCCGAGCACCCAGCCCTGGCCGGCAGAGGGCAGCGCCAGCCCGGTCAAGAGCTTGACCGCGGTTGTCTTGCCGGCGCCGTTGGGACCGAGGAAACCGAAGACCTCAGAGCGGCGCACGCTCATCGTCAGGCCGCTGAGCGCCACCGTCTTCCCGTACCGCTTGGCCAGGTCCTGGGTGTGAATCGCAAGCGAGGCGGCATCGGCCGCCTCGACGGCGTTCAGTTTCGAACTGTCAGTGGAGGGAAGTTGCAAGGGAAATGACCTGGTCGGGGGTCAGCTGGCCTCCGACCGCGTAGATTACGTTACCCTTCTCCCACACCACGCCGGCCGCGAACCCGGCGTCGATCAGAAGACCCTGCACCCCATTGATCGAAATTGGCTTGGTGGTCGCAAAGCCGGCTGGGATCGGTATCGGCAGGGTGGTCGAGGGGTCCTTGATGGCGCGCAGCTGGGCTGCCAGGTCGGGCGGCACACCCGGCTGGGAGAGCAAGTAATCCTCGAGTTGCTGCGTCGAGGCACCAGTCGATTCCACGGTCGGAACCCGAGTCTGCGCGATCACAAGGGTCGGCGCACCACTGGAGCCCTGGGCCGGGGCGCCCCACAGCTCGATCAGCGCCGGTCCACCACTGACGTAGATGGTGCTGTGGTCGAGCGCGGCCGGCATCGGCTTGATCTTTACGTTATGACTTGCCGCCGAGGCGCGCAGGCGCGCTCCATCAAGTGTGAGCGTTCCGGTGGTATGACCGATGACCCCGTAGGTAACCGGGCCGGACACGCCCGGGGGCAGCGACGTCGGGATCAACACTGGGAGCCCGGATAATGCGCTGGCCCCCGAGGCATCGGCAACCTGCTCACCTTTGGGCGGCCCCGGGGTCCAGTTGGTAGCGCCGTAGTCGAGGAGCGCGGCGACAGAAGGAATGCTGCTCGGCGATACCGACACCGGCGCAAACGAGTGCGGTTCGAAGATCTTGATCAGGCTGGGCAAAACGCCGGTCGCGCTGAAGCCGGCCAGCAGTCCAATGGCGAGCAAGACCACCAGGACCGGCGCTGCAAGGGGACGCAAGCGAGGCATTCCGGCGAGCAAGCGTTCATGCCAGCGGACCGGCCGCCTTGCCTCCTCCTCCCGAATCCGGCTGTTAAGTCGCGCCAGCGCCGGCCGTGCCTGGACTTCGAAGGCCGGAAGCGCGAGCAGGGCGGCGGTCGACCGAGACAGGTTGGCGACGGTCTCGAAGCGGGCCTTGCAGGCGACGCAGTCGTCGTAATGCGCCTGGTCGGTGGCTGCCATCGCCAGCGGCTCGTCGTAAATCCGGCGCAACGTTCCTTCACTCAAATGTCGCACGGTTGACCTCCTTGCGAAGCGCGTCTTCCGCCCTTCGAAGCATCGTTCCAACGTTCCCTACCTTCAGCCGAAGCGCGGTCGCGACCTCGGCGTAACTCAAGCCGCTGTAACGCAAAACCAGGATGGCGGCGGCCTTCTGCGGAAGACGGCTCAACGCCTGCCGGACCTCGCGCTGCCGCTCGGCAGCCACCACCAGTTGCTCCGGGTTATCGGGCCGTGCCGCCGTCTCCTCGATCGCATGGGCGAGGTCGCGCTTCTGGCGCCGACGTTCGCCCCGGATCACGTTCAACGCCGAATGGACGGCGGCGGAGTGGAGCCAGCCCGAGGCGTGTTCGGAGCTTGGGGACTGGCTCCGGTGGAACTGGAGAAAGACTTCCTGGGCGACGTCCTCGGCCGCCCCCCGGTCCGCCAGTACCCTGTAGGCGATCGCCACGACTTTTTGATACTCCTCGAGGAAAAGGCGCTCGAACGAGTCGGGATTACGTTGACCGGCGGAGGTCAGCGGCGTGCGGGTGACGGCCGGCCGCCAGGCCTCGGCGTGGAGCATGCAGTTAGTACGCACCACCGCGACGCTGAATGTGACGGCTTCACTGCTGGGCGCGAACGGTCCATCGGCTCGCCACCTGCTGCCAGATGAGCTGGCTCCAGGCCTCGTACTGGGGATCGCCGGGGTGAAGGCCGTCAGCCGAGATCCAACCCGGCCGCGACCCGCCGGACCGGCTTAGCTCGCTCAGGTCGACCACGTCGAAGCCGTGCTGCCTGGCCTCCTCGAAGGCGACCTGGTTGAAGCGGTCGATACGAGCCCGGATCTCAGCGGGGTTTCCGAATGTTGGCGCCGCTGGCACCACCGAGAAGTCAGGCACCGAGATCACGACGACACGGCCGGGTGGGAGGCCAAGAGCCTGCACCCGCGCATAGATCTGGCGGATCCGAGAACGGTAGTCGCGCTCATCGAAACCCTGGACGACGTCGTTGGCCCCGATCAAGATGGTGACGAGATCCGGCCTGAAGCGCTCGAGCTCGGCCAGCTCCGTCCGGATCAGGTCGATCGTGGTGTAGCCGTCAACCGCCGGGTTCCGAAGCTCAACGGCGCTCCCCGTCACCTCCTCCAGCTTGCGCGCCAGGTGGCTGGGAAAGTTCCGGGTTTCCGTGCTCGTCCCGGTGCCGATGGTGTAGGAGTCCCCCAGCGCGAGGTACCTGATCGTCATTGTCGCCAATTATGAAGCTGTGATCGGGAGGTTAAGGAAATGTGTAAAACCGTGTATACAATTATCCTGGGATGGGTGAGCGGCCACCCCCAGGGTGGCACGGGGCGCGCTCGGCGGGGGTTTCGCCGTGATCGGCCGCGCGCAGCGGTCGGTTACCAACCTTGGCGAGCTCAGCCTGCTCTTCTGGGCGGCGCTGCGGGGCTCAGCCCGCCGCCCCTTCTACTGGAAAGAATTCTTCGACCAGTGCCGCTTCATCCTGATGGCCAACTTCATTCCCCTGCTCCTGACCGGGGTGGGCTGGGGCATCATCGTCAGCCTCGAGGCTGGTCACTTCTTCAAGGCGGCCAGCGCCGAGTACCGGCTGGGCGGCTTCACGGTGATGGCAAACATCCGCGAGTTCTCGCCGGTTGCCACCGGACTGATGATCGCGGCAGTCAGCGGAACCGCGATCGTGGCCGACCTCGGCGCCCGCCAGGTCCGCCAGGAGCTCGAGGCCCTGAGCGTCATGGGTCTTTCGAATGTTCTCTTCATCGTCGTGCCCCGGGCACTGGCGCTGATGGTCATGACGGCGCTCTACAACGTGCCGATGATGCTCTTCACCACCCTTTCCGGCTTCTTCATCGCGGTCGCGGTGGTGGGCGTCAACCCGGGCGCTTTTCTCAGCAGCTTCTTCACCCAGGGAACCCTGGTCGACCTCTTCGGGGGTGAGATCAAATGCATACTCTTCGGCGCGCTGGTCGCGTCGATCTGCATCTATAAAGGGATAAGCGCGCGCGGGGGCGCCGAGGGTGTAGCCCGTGCTGTGCACTCGGGTGTTGTCTGGTGTTTCGTCGGGATCCAGGCCTTCGAATATCTCTACACGCCCACGGTGCTGGCCCTCTTCCACAACCAGAACGTGCTGAGGTGAGGGCTACCGCCCGCTGATGGCTACCACCACAACAAGCCCACCCACCGAGCAGATCGCGCCCATCCCGCGTCATTTCTGGGCGCCCGGCCTCGGATTGCTCGACGTCCTCGGCGAGATCGTGCTCTTCGCGGCCCGCGCGCTCGGCTACGTACCGATGGTTCTCCGCTCGGTGCGCTTCCGACGCGAGATCTGGTGGTACGCGGCCTTTCTTGCAATCGGGTCGACACCTGTGGCGCTGGTGATGACCTACTTCAGCGGTTCCGAGTGCTCGGTGGAGGGCTTCTACAACCTGCGCCAGCTGGGCGGCGCCGAGAGCCTGGTCGGCATCTTCAACGCCCTCTGCGACATGCGAGAGATCACGCCGCTCTTCTTCGGCTTCGCCATCGGCGCCAAGGTGGGCTGTGGCCTGGTCGCGGAGCTGGGCACGATGCGGATCAACGAGGAGATCGATGCGCTGGAGACGATGGGCGTCCCGTCGGTTCCCTTCCTCGTCACCACGCGGATGCTGGCCGCCTTGATGGTGCTCCCCCTGATGTACGTGCTGGCGCTGGCAACCAGCTTCTTTGCCAGCTGGGTGGTTCAGCGCTTCCAGATCGGCATCGTCTCCAACGGGGTCTACTTCTCTTACTTCTGGCGCTTCACCAACCTGACCGACTTTCTCGACTCGGTGATCAAGGCGATTGTCTTTGCCTTCCTCGTGATCTGTGTCGGCGTGTACTACGGTTATCACGTGAAGGGTGGCGCGGTCGGCATCGGCCGGGCCGTGGCGAAGACGATGGCGGTCAGCCTGGTGATGATCGTTGTCGTCAACGCGATCCTCACGCAGATCTTCTGGGGGCAGAATCCCAACCTTCCGATCCCATCATGAGCGAACAAACAAGCGCGGCCCGCAACGGCACGGCAAAGAATGGCGAGAACATGATCGAAGTCGAGGATCTTCACAAGGCCTTCGAGGGCAACCAGGTGCTCGACGGCGTGACCTGCCAGATTCCCACCGGCAAGATCTCCGTCGTGATGGGCCCGTCGGGAACCGGTAAGAGCGTGCTGCTTCGACACGTGGTGGGCCTGCTCTCGCCCGACAGCGGCGATGTGCGGGTGGCGGGCAAGAGCGTGCCCAGCCTCAACGAGGACCAGTTGCTCGAGCTTCGGCGCAACGTGGGCATGCTTTTCCAGGACGGCGCCCTCTTCAGCTCCATGAACCTCTACGACAACGTCGCCTTTCCCCTGAGGCAGCATACGAAGAAGTCCGAGGGTGAGATCAAGGAGATCGTGATGAGCAGGCTGGAGGAGGTCGGCCTCAAGGAGTCGGTGGACAAGATGCCCAACGAGCTGTCCGGCGGGATGCGCAAGCGCGCCGGCTTCGCCCGGGCGCTGGTGCTCGAGCCCGAGATCCTTCTATTCGACGAGCCCGACTCCGGCCTGGACCCGGTCAGAACCGCATTGCTCTGTGAGCTGATCAAGGAGATCCAGCAGAAGTACAAGTCGACCGGCGTGGTGATCAGCCACGACATCAAGTCCTGCTTCAACATCGGCGACCACATCGTCCTGCTTCACGGCGGCAAGGTGGTCGAACAGGGATCCAAAGAAGAACTCCAGCAATCGAAGAACCCTTTCACGCAGCAGTTCATCAAGGGCGCGGTCCAGGGGCCGCTGGGGATGGAGTAGATGGCGGCGGCACAGGGCTGGATTGCCCGCCATCGCCTGGCGCTGATACTGGCAGTCCTTGTCGTACTTGCCATCGTGTCGTCCCGGATCGTCAATGGCCTCACCGAATACCGGCTGATCGTCCCTCTCGACTCGGCCGACGGTCTCTATCCGGGGAGCGACGTGCTGATCGCCGGTGCGCCCGCCGGCAGCGTGCGTGACATCACGCTCGACGGCGCGCAGACGCTGGTCACGATCGCACTGGACGACAGCTACGCGCCGGTCCACAGCGACGCGAAGGTCACCGTCCGTCCAAAGAGCCTGCTGGGTGAGAAGTACGTCGCCCTCGACCCGGGCACAAAGGACACGCTTGCATCCGGCTCGCGGCTACCCGAGACGCAGGTTGCCCAGGCCGTCGACCTGCAGGACGTGGTCAACTCCCTCGACCAGCCCACCCGCGAGAAGCTCCGCACGCTCGTCATCGAGCTCGGCGGTGGGCTCGCGGGCCAGGGCTTGAATACCAACCAGACGATCGCCAACGGACGCCAGGACATGGACCACCTGGCCGCCATCACCGACACACTGGCCGCGCGGGACGCCGACCTGGAGCAGGTGATCCAGGGCCTCGACCAGGTGACCGCGGAGCTGGCTAAGAGCGACCGGCGCCAGGAGCTGGGCGCGTTGATCCACAACTCGGAGACGCTTCTCCACTCTCTCTCACAGCAGGATGCCCAGATCAAGCAGACGCTTGTTCAGGCGAACGCAGCACTCGGACGCAGCGATAACTCGCTCAGCGGGACAGCCGTCCAGCTCAACAACATTTTTCAACAGGCGCCGCGCACCGTCGACCTGCTGAACGGGTTGAGCGCCGACCTGGGCAGCGGCATGGACCAGATCCTCAAGGGGAACAACCTCCAGACCTTCGACGCCGGCATGAAGTACAGCAGCAACGTCTTCGGCGCCAGCGCCAACGACGGCACCGGCTACGCCACCCGGATCTCGGTGAACGTCGCCCCGTGCAGTGGTCCCGCTCCCTGCGAGGCAACGACGGCGGTCAACTCCGGCAAGTCATCGGTGCCCGACTCCTTCAGCGCCGTGATCGGAATCCTGCTCGGCGGTGACCGCAAATGAGAAGCCGCTCCAACCTGCCCGTCTTTCTCGCCTATGCCGTCATCTGCCTGCTCGTGGTCGGCTACCTCGCCACACAGATGGGCGGCGAGTTCGCGCTCGGCGGCTACCGCGTCACCGCGGCCTTCCACACCGGCGCCGAACTGGTCCCGGGAGACGACGTGACCATGGCGGGGCTGAGGGTAGGCAAGGTCGAATCGCTCAATCCCGGATCGACGTCGACCGACGTCACGCTGCTGCTCCACAGCGAGTTCGCGCCGCTCTTTTCCGACGCGCGGGCGGTGATCCGGCAAAAGAACCTGCTTGGTGAAACCTACGTCGAGCTCAACCGCGGCACCAGCTCGCAAAAGGCGATCGCGGACGGCGGCAGCATCGCCGAGGACCACACGCTGACCCCGGTGGAGATCGACCAGGTGCTGAACGCGCTGGACCCCACGGTCCGCGATCGGCTTGACATCGTCATCAACAGCCTCGGCCAGGCGACCGCGGGACGCGGGCCCGACATGAACGCGGCGGCCGCCGATCTCTCCTCGGTGGCGACCGACCTGCAGACCCTCGCCCACACGCTGGCCAGCAACTCCGATCATCTCGATGCCCTTATCGCGGACCTTCGCAAGGTGATGGACACGCTCGCCGCCTGGCATGCGGACTTCCGGGCCATGATCACCGACTGGGACCGTGTCATGGCCACCCTGGCATCCCGCGAGCAGAATCTCCAGGGCACCATCGTCGAACAGGACCGCGTGATGGCGATCCTCGACCAGGCACTTTCCGGTGGCGCAGCGCAGCAACTCCATGGCGCGATCGCGGAGGGTCCGGCGACGATCGACAACGCCAATCACTATCTGGCGGACTCGACAAAGGTCTTTGGCGTGGTCCAGAGTGACACGCCCGGGATTGCACAGCTCTTCAACGAGCTCGCCTCGGTGATGAGCGGGATCGGCGGGGCCCAGGAGGATGGACCACAGAAGGGAGAGACGGTTCACATGTGGCGGGTCTACTGCGCCGGAGCGTGTTTCATTTCACCCTGATGCCAAGAAGAACAATCGTCAGCGTCGTCCTCGTGATCGCCTTCGCTTCCGTCTGCCTGGGCGGGCTCGGCTACATCGCTATCAACATGGGACTCAGCGGACCCTGGAACTCGGACTTTCAGCTCAAGGCCGCGTTCACCACTGCCAACGGGCTGGTACCGCAGGCGGAGGTCAGGGTGTCCGGGGTTCATGTCGGCTCCGTCACCTCCATTGGCGATTCCTCGGACGGGAGCGCGCTGGTCAGCATGCGGTTGCAGCCGGGCATCCAGCTCCGGCAGGGGACCCGGGCGGTGATTCGTCCCAAGACCCTGCTCGGAGAAAAGTTCGTGGAGCTGGTTCGACCGCAGTCGAGCAGCGAGGCATTTCTGAGCAGCGGCGACACAATCGCAAAGACATTGACGGGCCAGGCGGTGGAGATCGACGACATCCTCAATGCGATGGACGCACCGACCCGAAAGGCAATGTCCGAGTCGTTTCGGGAGCTTGGCATCGCCGTCGATGGGCGCCAGCAGGACATCAGCCAATCCCTGGCACCAATTGATGCGACACTCGCCAACCTCCGACCGCTCGCCCGTGTCGGCGAGAACCGACAGAAAGAGCTGGACCGCATCCTGACCAACCTGAACACGATCATGCAGGCGCTTGCCGACGAGCAGGACCAGCTCGGCAAGCTGGTCGACAGCGGCGACACGGTGATGAGCGGGATCGCCGCGCGCGACCAGGCACTGGCGGGAACGGTGCAGAACGGCGCGGCCGTCTTCTCCTCACTGGACCAGGCTTTCAACGGCGTCACTGCCGCCGACCGCGCCTCACTGGCGAAAAGCCCGCCGACGATCTCGGCCGGGCGCAACCTGCTATCGATGACCAACCCGCAGGTGGACCAGATCCTGCCGGAATTCCTGCTGGCGCAAATCAGCTACCCCAACGACCAGCTCAATATCACGGACTCGGAGTCGTTGACCCTGGCTCGCGAGTGGATCTCTGCCTTCTCGAAGCCCTGCGGCGCACCCCTGACCAACTGCCTTCGCATCTTCGGAAATCCAGCACTGGCGCCCCCCCAGCCGCTCAGCAACGGTACGACACCCGCCCTTCCGGTGGCGCCCAAGGACCTGACGGATCTCCTGCTCCAGACGCTCGGAGGGGTCCATAGATGAAGCTCCTCCTCGCATTGCTGGCGGGAGGCGCACTGCTCCTCACGGGCCTGATGAACACCGTCTTCGGAAACCACCCTTACACCGTGACCGCCTATTTCGTCAGCGCCGAGGGACTTACCCAGGAGAACGACGTGGTCATCAACGGCGCCCGTGTCGGTAAGGTGCAATCGGTCGGGCTGGCGCCAGACGGACCCTCTGGCCCGGGCGGTGCCGAGATCGTTCTCCAGCTCGATAGCAAGGCCGCACCCCTGCATCGGGGAACCCGGGCAACCATCCGGCCGAAGGGGCTGCTGGGCAACATGTTCGTCGAGCTGACCCCGGGCCCGCCGGGCAACGCCACCATCCCGACCGGCGGCACCCTCCCGCAGCAGGACACGGCGTCTCCGGTGGACCTCGACCAGGTGATGGACCTCTTCGACCCGCAGACCCGAAGCCGGATCCAGACGCTTACCCGCCAGGGCGGTGCCGCCCTCAACGGCCGCGGCAGTGACCTCAATCTCTTTCTCGCCGCGTTGCCGGGGATCATGCAGGACACCTCGGTAGTGACGGGGAAGATCTCGCAACAGGATCAGCAGCTCGATGCCCTGGACGTGGAGTTCGATCGAATCGCGCAAATGATCGCCAGCGAGGACCAGGCATTCCGGCGCGACATCGCGAACGGGTCAAGCCTGCTCCAGGTCACAGCGGCACACGAAGCCCAGCTTCAGGCGGAGCTGGTCTACGCCGACCGGGCGCTGGGCGAGCTGGCGAAAGGCCTGAAAGGCCACGAGCGCGACCTCAACCAGATGCTGCGCGCAATGCCGGCGCTGCTCGATGAGCTGCAGGCCCTCTCGGTTCATTCCGCCACCTCGCTGGCCATCCTCAATCCCTGCATGTCCGACATCGTCACGACCATTGGCTACATGGCAAACGCCGACGCCTACCGCGACGCCAACGGCAACATGCTCCGCGTCCATCCCTACATCGGGACCCCGACGCCATCCGACCAGCACCATCTCGCCTGCTCGGGGGGTCACTGATGACGTTCTATCGCGGCAACCCGCTCAAGGTCGGTATGGCCTCGGTCGCCGCGCTGGTACTCTTGATCGTGCTGGCGATCACGATCAATGCCAGTTTCGGGCTGCCTTTCAACCTGAGCCTGTTTCCGCCCGGGCAGGACTACGCGGTCAGGGCGGCCTTCACCGATGCCAACGGAGTCATCCGTGGCGCAGACGTTGTGATCGCCGGGCACACAGTCGGCCAGGTCACCGGGGTCGAGGTGCAAGGGAAGGTGGCGGTGGTCAGCATGCGTGTCGCCCGGCACTACGCACCGCTGCACCAGTTCACCACCGCCCGCATTCGGTACTCGACGCTGCTGGCGCAGAAATACGTCGAGATCACTCCCGTAGACGGTGGCAGGGAGATCGCGAGCGGTGGGCAGATCTCGAGCGACAGCACGCTAAGCCCGGTCGACTTCGACCAGTTCCTCAGCGCCCTCGACCCGGAGACACGCACCCGCCTGCAGGCGCTCATCCAGCAAGCCGGCGGCGGGCTGCAGGGGCAGCAGCAGACGATCAATGACATCCTCACGCAGTTGCATGGGCTGTCGCAGGAGTCGCTGGCGCCGCTCAGCACCTTCCACCAGCACGATCCAGACATTGACCGCATCGTCGCCAACCTGGCAATCGTGAGCAACCGCCTGGCAGCGAGCCACCAGCAACTGGGAGATTTTGTGAACGGCTCGAGTCAGGTCACCGGGACACTCGCCCAGAACGACAAAGCCCTGGCCAGTTTGATCGCACACCTGGGAAATGTCATGGGCGATTTCAACGCCACCCTGGCAGGAAACGAAGGGAACCTGCACAACACCGTGGTTGGTCTCGATCCGTTGCTCGGGCAGCTGAATGGGACGCTCTCCATCGTCTACGTCGACCTTCATGGCAGCCTGGTCCAGATCAACGAAAACACGAACGTGCTCACCCCCGAGTCGGTGAGCGCAGTTTCGCAACCGGGCTCAGACCCTGGGCAGGGCAATGTCCTGCGCCAGCTGTTCGTGCTCGAGCCCGACTGTGGTACGGCCGGCAGCAAATGTCAGACCGGCCCGGCGCAGTCCCAGCCTGATCTGGTGGCACCGGTGTTGCCCGCATTACCAAACCTGCCACTCTGCCTTCCAACTCCAAGCCCGCCGAAGCTGCCGACGCCATCGCTTCCGGCACTCCCCTGTCCCTCGATTTCGCCGCCTGCGCTTCCGACACCGTCCTGCATGCCGGCGGCGCCCAAGCTTCCGAAATTACCAACTCCCTCGCCCTCGCTCTGTCCGTCTGTGCCGGGCCTTTCGGTGCCGACGCTGCCGCCGCTCGGGGCTATTCCGGACTGGCTGCGATTGCTGCTGGGGGCGGGATGAAGCGGCGAGGATCGGCCAGACCACGGCTTCTCGGACTGCTGACGGCGCTGGCTGCACTGGTCTTCGCGGTGGCGGTCTTCGTTCCGTTCGCCACTCCCTGGAACAACCCGTTCCACATGCAGCTCCAGGCGGGCGCCTACGGCGAGATCAACCCCGGGGCCTGGGTTGAACTGAGCGGCGCGAAGGTCGGATCGGTTGACAGGGTCGAGTACAGCAATGGCCATGCGCTGCTTCACGTATCGATTGACCGCCGCTACACGAGCCAGTTGCACGCGGATACGACCGCGGCGATCCGCCCGCATGGGCTGCTCGGCCCGAAGTACGTTGCCCTGCTGGGCGGCAGCCAGGGCCGCCTCGCTGACGGTTCAACCATCACGCTCTCGCGCACGACCGTCGGAACCGATTTCGACCAGGTGCTCAACTCGCTTCAACCGGACGTGCGGGCCAACCTCAAGACCATCTTTGTCGAGCTGGGCCGGGCAGCCGACGGCCGCGGCACGCAGCTCAACGCCGCCTTCCAGGCGCTGGGTCAGTCGTCCGGAGACGTCAAGACCACCACCGGCGTGCTGCACAACCGAGCCGATGACCTTGCAGCGCTGATCGCCTCCAGCGAGCAACTCGATCGCGACCTGCAGAGCGCTCCCATCGACAAGCAGATCGCGGACACCGACCTGGTGCTGAGCGGCCTGGTACAGGTCGAGGACTCTCTAGGAAGTGGGATCGATCACACTGCCGCCGTCACCCAGGAGCTCGATACCGCGATGCAGGGGAACGGCGGAAACCTTGCCCAAATCCTGGCGAAGGGCCCGGCGACCGTGAACCAGCTGCGCACCGTTGCCGCTGAGCTCGATGCCATCATTGTCGGAGTGAACCCTGCCCTACCCAACCTGATGCAGGCGGTGCTCGAGACGAAGTCCGCCTTCGGCGGGTCCGACGCGGCCGGCCATTACGTACGGGTCCAGGTGATCCCCGTCGCCAGTGGACCGGGGCCGGCGCCCGCACCGTGCTGCGCGGGCGGGTCTACCACCTCGATGGCGACGCCGCTAAACGATCAGGACCTGGTCGCTCTCTTCCTTGGCCGGTAGGCGGGCCGCGACGGCGGCCTCGCCAATAACATTTCTCGGACGCCGCCCCGGGCTCCTCCTGCTGGTCGCCCTTTTGATCACGGTGGGAAGCGTGCTCGGGGTGATCAGGCTGCGCCCGGATGCGCGCGTCGACCTGCTGATCGACCCTGGCTCGGCGCTCTTCAAGGACCAGGCGCTCTTCGCCGACACCTTTGGCGCCGACCCGATCGTGATCCTCGCCGAGCCGGCCGGCAAGAGCGCGCTGATCACGCCCAACCACATGGTCGGGCTCTCCCACCTGGAGGGAAAGCTTCACGACGCCGCCGGCGTCAAGCGGGTCTACGGCCCCGGCACGCTGGTGAATACGCTGGCGATCAGCACCACCACGGTGCTGCTCAAGGTTTGCGCGGAGGAAGGCAAATCGGCCGAGAATGCCGCGCGCGCACAGGCCGCAGCCGCGGGTAAATCCCAGGCCGACCAGGACCAGGCCGGCCAGCAGGCGTTCCAGCAGGCGGTCTCAGCCTGTGCTCAACGCTATGCCCAGGCATTCCCATCACTGGGTATCCCGGCGGTCAACAATCCAACCTTCCTGGCGGGCGTCCTACTGGAGCCTGATGCCCAGCATGTGCGCCCATTCTGGAACTGGGCACTTCCCGACACGTCGCACGCTGTTCTGACCGTTCGCCTCAACCGCAATGCCTCCCTGGAACAGGTAAGACACGTCCTCGACATCACGCGCGGTGCCTCCACCAACGGCGACCTGAAGGAACTGCATGACATGCGATTCATCGCCTCCGGCTCGCCGGCACTGACGCTATCTGTGGCCGATGCCGTCTTCAACTCCCTGAAGCTGTTGCTGCCGCTGGCACTCATCGCCATGCTGCTGATCGGCCTCGCCGTACTTCGGTTGCCGATGCTTCTGACGCCGCTGGTCGCCGGCCTGGCATCACTCTGGACCGCGGGGATTGCCGGGCTGGTCCAACTTCCGGTAACACCGGCAACGCTCGCGGTGCTTCCGGTCGTGCTGGGGCTCGCAACCGATTACTTCATTCAGTCGGTCAACCGCGTCGGCGAGGTGAGCAGCGAAGCCGCGGCCGATGACCGGGTCCTGGCCGGCGCCGCCGCCATCCTGCCCGCGACCGGACTGGCGGCTCTGGCAACCGGCGCCGGCATGCTCGCTTTCGTCCTTTCGTCAATTCCACTGGTCAGGCAGTTCGGGCTCTTCATGGCACTTGGAGTCGCGATGGCCCTCCTCGCAAACTTCCTGGTGGGGCTTCCGGCTCTGCTTCTACTGGGGCGGAGATGGCCGCGCCTGCTGGAGCGGCGCGGTATTGGCACACAGGCTGGATCGCGGATAGCGGGCCTGGGAAGGACTCCGCTCAGGGCAGCACTGCTGCTCATCCTGATCGGCCTCATCGGCTGGGTAACCCTTCCGGCGATCCGAATCGAGACCGATCCCGCCCAGCTGGTCGCTGCGGGAGACCCGTCACTGGCAGCGGCACAGCAGGTCAAGGCAGCCGTGGGGCTGGCCGGTGAGATCGACCTCGTACTCCAGGGACCCGACGTGACCACCGGTCAAGCGGCCGGCTGGCTCGACCAGGCGACCCAGCGAAACGTCCGGGACTCCGGCGGCGACCTGAAAGCGCTGGAGAGCTTGCCCGGATTTCTCAGCGGCTTCAACCAGGGCACGCTTCCCGACGCCAGCCGAACGAAGTTGATCCTCGACCGAATTCCGTCGTACTTCAGCGCCGCGGTGGTGGATCCGCATCACGGTCTCGCCCTGTCGATCTTCGGCCTGACCAAGGTGACCTCGGTCGATCGCGACCGCACCCTGGTGTCGCAGCTTCGGCAGGGCAGCCCGCCGGCCGGCTACCGGGCGTTCCCGGCGGGCCTCGCCGTGGTCGCAGCCGACTCCCTCAGAGAGTTACAGGCAGATCAGTTGAAATTGACGCTGCTCGCCATCATCCTCATCCTCGTGGTGCTACTGATCGCCTACCGCCGGCCGCTCCCGGCGGCGCTCGCGATCCTGCCGACGGTGGTTGCAGCGGGAGCTGCTACCGCCCTCCTGGCGCTGAGTGGCATCGCCTACGACCACCGCTCCAGCCCGATCACGATCCTGCTCGGCGGGGTGGTGGTCGCCTTCGCCACCGAGTTCGGCGTGCTCTGGCTCGCCCGATATCGCGGCGAGCGCGCCGCCGGCGTGGAGCCGGTGGCTGCCGCGGAGACCGCTTCCGAGCGGGTCGGCCCGGCTATTCTCGCCTCGGCACTGGCCCTGATCGGCGCCTTTGCCGTGCTGGCGTTGAGCCCGGTTGTGACCGTCAGGGACTTCGGGCTCTGGTGTGCCTTCGACCTGGCGATTGCCACGCTGGCGGTCCTGGCCCTGCTGCCTCCCATGGTGCGGACCTGGCTCGACTAGGGCTGCGACGCGGGCGGGCGGTGCTGCTTCCGCCGGCTCTTTTCTTTGTCCTGCTGGCCGGCTGCACCTCCTCTGCTGCTCGCCCGCTCAGCATCCAGGTAGATCACCCCAGCGGGCTGATCGATATTCCCCTGCGGATCGCGGTCAGTGGTATGGATGCCGGCGGGCAGGCAACAGTGACGGCGGAGACGGTCGACAGGCTGGGCGCGCAGTGGTCTGCCTCGGCGCGTTTTACGGCAGACGGCCAGGGACAGGTTGAGCTCGCCGGGCAGGCGCCGGTCTCGGGCGATTACTCGGGAGTGCAACCGATGGGGCTCTTTTCCAGCCTGCATTCCGACTCGAGCACGGCCCTTCCCTTCTACCTGCCGCCGGCTCCGACCCAGACCGTGACGCTCACGGTCAAGGCCGGCGCGGCGAGCGCCACGCGGACGATTGTGCGCGAGCTGACCCACACGGGCCTGATCGCGATCGATATCCGCCCCGAACAGGAAGGCTTCTATGGCGAGTACTACAGCCTGCGCGGCGCGACCAGCTACATGCCCTCGGTGGTAGTTTTCGGTGGCTCGGAAGGTGGCCTCTACTTCAGTGCGCTGACGGCGCGCATGCTCGCCGCACATGGCTATCCGAGCCTCGCGGTCGCCTACTTCCAGGCTCCTGGATTGCCGGCGACGCTCAACAACATCCCGCTCGAGTACTTCTTAAAAGCCCTGACCTGGATACGGCAGCAGCCCGGCGTTGACTCCAGTCACGTACTGGCCTACGGCATCTCGCGTGGCAGCGAGGCCGCCCTTCTGCTCGGTGCGAACTTTCCAGGACTGGTCAACGGAGTGGTCGCGCTCGTTCCCAGTGACGCGGCGACGAGTTCAGCCTGGACGCTCGCCGGTAAGCCGGTGCCTTTTACGTCAGAAGTCAATCAGCCCCACCCGACGGACAACCCGGCGGCAGTCTTCCACGTCGCTCAGGTCAAGGGGCCACTCTTCATGGTTTGCGGCGGCGCGGATCGGGTCTGGTCCTCGTGCCCCTACGCGCGGCAGATAGGAGCCGAGCTCGACGCGGCACGCAACGGTTATCCATACACGCTGCTCTCCTACCCGCAGGCAGGCCACGGAATCGGCAACCTGGTCCCTTACCTGATGGCGGGCCGGACCGGCACCCTGGATGGAGCGACACCGCAGGCCAACGACCTGGCCCGCGCTCAGGCCTGGCCGAAACTGCTCGCCTTCATCGCCGCCCAGCACTGAGCTGGGGAAAGCCGGTCGGTCGGTCAGCTGCCAGAAATAGTTAACTCAGTCGCTTCTCGAGTCGGCAGGACGAGTTGCGCACCCTGGAATGTGATCGACCCGGCTGAGTTGCTCGGGAGAAACGTCGGGTAATCGACCTGAGTGAGGTCCAACCTGATGCTGTGGCCCGCCTCCAGCGTCCAGTGGTTGCCGAACAGGGGCAGGTCCAGGCTCCCCTTGGGGATCACGTCGTAACCGGCCGGCGTCCCGTTGCCGTCGATTCGGTAGGTCCCGCGCGTCATGAGGAAGGCTTTGCCATCAGGTCCGACATCCCAGACCCGAGCGTTGAGGGTGGCGGTGTTGGCCCCGGCCAACGTGTAGTCCACATGGACGAAGCCAAGCCCAACGTAGATCCGCGGCCGGTCCAACTGCTGCGAGTAAGCCGTGTAACGAGCGAATGGGAGTGCGGTCGGCGCTATCGATGCTCTGCAGCCAGGGTAGTGAAGCAGCGCCGAACCAAATGCTGGATCGGTCTGAAGGTTGTCCGGGTCCAACGGGTCTGGCGACGGGAAGGGCGGTGGCTTGCGATTCTGCAGGGTGTCGCCGCTGGCGTAGTTGATGGTCAGGCTGCCGTTCGCCAGCTCTTCAGGCGTGCGGCCCGTCAGGTCCTGGATCGCTCCGGTTTCAGTTGATGAGCTCGCCGGCCCGGGACATACGGTGGGCAGGCTCGAGACATTCGTCTGCTGGCGGTGACTGCCGTGGATCTGCTCCTTGAGGAATCCCCACGCCTGGTCGTTGAGGTGATGCCATTCCGAGGGTGGGTTCTGAGCCCGCGGATGGCCGATGTCGGCAACCGCCAGCTCGACCGGCCAGAGCGGGTCGAGTGACTTCAGGTACTTGAATTCCCTGAAAGCTTCCACCGGCGGGAACAGGTCGTCACTCCATCCGGAGACTGAGTAGATCGCAACTTCACGGTTGGACAGCTCCTGGTTCCAGAACTCGTCCTGGTAATAGGAACCGCGAAGTTCGGTCAGGCCGTGGCGGAGATCGTGGATGTAGACGGGCCGGTCGGTACCCGGCGAACCAGCGTCATAGGGATCGCCCGCGACTACGGCATCTCCGTACCAGCCGGGAATGTCTTCAGGCGTCGTTTCGAAGAAGCCGCCCGTGATACCCAGTGCCAGGAAACCGGTTGCGTAGCTGTACTTGATCACGCCGATAGGATTTCCATCGCCTGTGTCCGAGGTGGGGCTACCTGTCGACGAGGAGTAAATCGTGCCGCCGGCCGGCCCCTTGTGCCCGTTGGGCGCGAGGCTGTATCCAAGGTCTGTCCACGGGTACTTGGGCACGGCAACCTGCAGGTGCAAAACAGGCAATCCAGGATTCGTCGCCACGAATGTGTTGGCATTCCAGACAGGCTGACTGGCCTGCATCCACGACTCGCCGCCACCATAGGAACCCCCCGTTACGGCAACCTGGTTGCGGTCGAGGTCAGGATATGCGGCAGCCGTGAGTGCGGCCAGCCACTGCGTGTCTTTGATCTCGAAGTCGCGGCTCTTGAGGTGGATAGTCCCGTTAGATCCGGGACCTTCAAAGGAGCCGAAGGGTGCGCCGGGCGGGGTGTTCGGTTCGTCGCCACGGGTCTGGCCCTGGTCGAGGAAGCCCCGTGCCGTGTACGTCAGCACGTAGAACCCGTGCTCGGCGAACCAGTGGTTGTTCCAGTGCCATTTGTCCGCATTGTCGCCCTCGCTGGTGAGCGATTCCCACTCGTGCTTGTTGTTACCGAAGCCATGGAGCATCACGATCAGCGGGTGGCGGTCACCGGTATTGCGTGCCGGAAGGGTTACGTCAACGTCGAGCGGCGAGGTGTCGAAACTGGGGACCTCACCGGAGCAGATCTGGACGCCGCCGTAGGACGGGCAGGAGCCGGTACTGGGAAACGTCGAGGCAGCCTGAGCCGGCAGCGAAGGCATGGTCGCGGCGGCGCAGAGCAGCGCGGCGGGCAGAATAACCTTCAGTCGCATCGGGCCCCTCCTTCCCCAGGGCGAGTCGGCGGCGGCTGGTTCCGAAGTTAACTTAGCCCTCCGGCTATTCGCCCGTCAAGGGACGGCGATTCACTCGCCTTTCCAGGTCGGCTTCCTCTTCTCGGCGAAGGCGTCCATTCCCTCTTTGGCGTCCGCCGTCTGGAAGAGCCGGAAGATGCCACCCCTCTCGAGGGTCAATGCCCCGTCTAACGACATCTCGGCGCCCTGCTTCGCGGCCACCTTGATCTCGCCGATGGCCATCGTCGGTCCCTTCGCGAGGGATCTTGCGAATTCGATCGCTTCTGGTAGCAGGCGATCGGCCGCTACCAGACGGTCGACGATGCCCAGCTTGTGAGCCGTTGCCGGGTCGACCGGTTTCCCGGTCATCAGCAATTCCATCGCCTTCTGGCGGCCGATCAGCCGGGGCAGGCGCTGGGTGCCTCCGTTTCCCGGCAGGACGCCAAGCGTTACCTCAGGGACCCCGAGCCTGTAATTGCCCTCTGCCGCGAAGCGAAAGTCCGTCGCCAGGGCGATCTCCAATCCGCCTCCCAGGCAGTGGCCGCCGATCGCGGCGATGAAGACCTTGGGCGTCCGCTCGATTTTGAGCAGGATCTCGTGCATATGAAGGATGGTCATCGCCCGGGCTTTGGGGGTGACAGTCCTGAACATATTGATGTCCGCCCCGGCGCTGAAGAACTTCGGCAGGTCGGACATCAGTACCGCGGCGTCGACCGACTCATCGAACCTGACCTCGTCGATGGCGGCGTTCAAATCATCGGCGAAGCCCTTGTCGTAGCTGTTCGCCGGCGGCCGGTGCAGGTGAATCAGCGCGACCCCGTCCGCTTCCCTGCTGACCGAGACGGCGTTCGCCGCCGTGGTCGAATTCTGCATTGATTCCTCCTTTGTGTACCCTGAGTCTAGTTCGCGGAAGACGTTAGAGGAGAGGCATCTGCATGAGCACGATGGTCATCGACGGCAAGTCAGCGACGGCTCGCTCGGGCGCCACGCTCGAGATCCACGACCCAGCGACCGGTGAGCTGGTCGATCGGGTGCCGCAGGCAGGCGTGGAGGAGACCCGCCAGGCGATCGACGCCGCTCACGCGGCCTTCCGCGGCTGGGCGGACCTGCTGCCCTCGAAGCGCACGCACATCCTGATGAAAGGAGCAGCACTCGTCCGGCAGCACCTCGACGAGGTCGCCATGCTGCTGACCCGAGAGCAGGGCAAGCCGCTTCGCGATTCAAAAATGGAAGCAGAACGTTTCGTCGAGAACATCGAGTTCTACGCCAGCATCATGGCCAGCGGGGCCATCCGCGGGCATCACATCCCACTGTCAGCTCCGGGGGCGTACGGCCTCGTGATCCGCAGGCCGCTCGGGGTGGTCGGCGCCATCATCCCGTTCAACTTTCCGCTCACGCTCCTGGCGAATAAGATCGCCCCCGCGCTGGCAGTCGGCAATACCGTTGTTGCCAAGCCCGCCAGTACCACACCGCTATCCACGATTCGGCTGGTTGAGCTGCTCAACGAGGGCGGGCTCCCGGCCGGGGTCCTGAACGTCATCGTCGGCCCCGGCGCGGTGGTCGGCCAGGAGCTGATCAAGAACCCGAAAGTCCGAAAGATCGGCTTCACTGGCGAGACCCAGACCGGCAAGCAGGTAATGGCAGAGGCTGCCTCGGACCTCAAGCACGTGACACTCGAACTGGGCGGCAGCGATCCTGCGATCGTCTGCGACGACGCCGACATCGAGATGGCCAGCAAGGCGATCGCCATCGGCCGCTTCTTCAACTGCGGCCAGGCATGCCTGGCGGTCAAGCGAGTTTACGTCCACGAATCGATTGCCGACCAGGTCATCGAAAAGGTCGTCGCTCGCGCCAAGAAACTCAAGGTCCTGCCCGGCAGCGATGCCGCGGCGCAGATGGGTCCCATGCACACCGCGGCTGGGCGCGAAACGATCGAGCAGCAACTCAAAGATGCGCTCGATCGCGGCGGGCGCCTGCTCGCCGGGGGGCACCGCATGACGGGTGAGCCTTTCGATCGCGGCTTCTTCTTCGAGCCGACGGTCGTCACCGACGTTCCCGAAGATGCCCGGGTCTGGACAGAGGAGACCTTCGGCCCGCTACTCCCGATCGCCCGCGTGGGCAGCCTTGACGAGGCGATCGAGAAGGCGAACAACTCTGAGTTCGGACTCGGCTCCTCGATCTTCACCCGTGACATCAAGAAGGCGCAGCAGGCGATCGACCGCCTCGACGTTGGGTACAGCTGGGTCAACCAGGTCAACCTGGTCGCGTACGACGAGTTGCCGTTCGGCGGCACCAAGCATAGCGGCTTCGGGAAGGAGCACGGAACCGAGGTGTTGGACTTCTATACAGAACAAAAAAGCATCGTCATGGGCGGCGTCTAGCCGTAGTTCCCACACAGGTTGTTGACAGCGGCCGACGGCCTTCGGCCTCCGAGCGCGTTGTGGGCTCGTCGGGAGTTGTAGAAGTAGACTCAGCGCTGCAGCGAGGCCAGCCGAACGTCGTTGGTGCGGTAAAGGCGGGCATCAGGACGAAGGCGAGCCGGCTGGCATCATCAATCGCCATGTGAGTGAAATCGGTGCCCAGGCCGGAGCGCCGCGGGTTGTGGGCACGGGCCTTGCCTCGAAGGCAATAGCCGCCAGCTACTGGCAACTCCAACGAACGGTCCCGTCGAGGTAGCCCGCAATATTCGTGCCCCTGGTCTCATCACTTGGCCACCTCGAAAAGCTCAACGTCCCGGAACCATCGGACGCAACCGTAAGTGTGGTCGTTCCACCGCGCCGCGGGTTATACACGGTGACTGGCCCGCCGTTGCCGACCGTGACTGCCGCATTGCCAGCCAGGCCCGGCGTGCTGCTGCTCTGGTAAGTGCGTGGCCCCGCGTAACCAAACTTGATGAAGGCCCGAAAGTAGAGGCTCGTATCCCCTTTCGTCGCGACCTCCGGTGTGGCAAACGCCTGGGGGTCTCCCAACCCATTCGCGTAGCCGGCACAAGTTCCCATCGATGACGCGGGGGTCGGGAATCCGCCCACAACCCTCTCGGCGCTGGTGGTAAACGTTGCAGAGATGCTGAAGTCACCGGCGACTGAGATCGAGCCGATGAGCGTTGGCCCCTTTCCGGCCGTCGGCCGCGACGTCGGCGGGCTGTGAGTCGACAAAGCCGAGGGCTGGCCGCTGCAGGCCACGACGATCAGGCCGCAGGCAACACCGATCCAGAGCATCGGACGTGTCAACCCGCGCATTTCCACTGCTCCGCGCCGGATTCGACCGCGTTCGTCGACGTGTCGATCATGCCCGAGAAAGTTAGAGAACCGGAGCCGTTGTTCGCCACGATAATGCTGGCCGTCGCCTCGCTTCCCGGAAGGAACGAGGCATTGTCGATGAGCAGGTCGGCGACGATCGCCGACGGCGCCGAATACGTCCCAGGCCCGCGATAACCGCTGGACGGCTTGTTGCTCGGGACGCCCGCCGTGAAGCTCACGGCGTGACCGCCGACCGGCTCGCCCCCATTGCCTGGCGAAGGGACAACCCAAAGAGTCGTGGCCTGCGCCTGGCCATGCACATACTGGTCACACGTCTCCTGTCGAGAAGTCAGGGTATCGGTGAACGTCCCTTTGACGGCGACCTCCCCCTTAAGGGCCAGACTGCCTTGGAACACGCCGTAGGGCGTCGCTCCGCCCGTGATCGGCTGGCCAGAGCTGCCGCAGCCCGCCAGCACGACTACGACGGTCGAGGTCGCGAGCCGAGCTACCCCACGCGCTGTCAAATTGAGGCTTTCATCATTGCCGTAGACGTGTCCCGATCTCACTACTACCGATTGATTGTTAGGAAGTCGTTAGCGGGCGAATAGGCGCGCACTGCTCGGGCGCAAGCGGCTCTCCGTCAGAGCAAAACCAGCGCCCAGGGAGGTCGCCAACGACGTCCTTCCTGCACTGCCCGGAAGTACGAATTTGCCCCTCCCAGCGCCCCTCCGGCCTGGCTGGCGGCGGATGAGGGCGGCGGAGGCCGCCGCCGTCGCCTTGGCGGCGGCCGCGTCTAATGCGGCTCTAACAATTCAACGCTTTTATGGTCCTCTGCGGTGTATGCGTAGAGGTATCTGCTACGGTGGGGGGCGCGCGGGCGTGAGCAGTCGATCACCCAATTCGGAAATGGAGGAAAGGACGGGGATGAAACATTTGACGCTTCGATTTCGGGCCGTACAGACTGCGGCGATCCTGGGGGGCATCTCGCTCCTAGTAGCGGCGTGCGGCAACACAACCTCGACGACGAGCGGACTGGCCACCAAGCAGGTTCTCAAATTTCCCGTTTATCAGAGCGCCGGAACCTTCGATCCGGGTGAGGCCGACGCCGAGGTCGATACCGAGATCATGCAGAACGTGTTCAGCAATCTCTGGAAGTTTGACGACAAGCTCAACCTCGTCCCGGATCTCGCCACCGACGTGCCGTCGTCGTCGAACAACGGCGTCTCCTCGGATGGCTTGACCTATACCGTCCACCTGAAGCAGAACGTCAAGTTCAACAACGGTGATTCGTTCTCCTCGAAGGACGTGCTCTACTCCTGGAATCGCGCAGCGGCGCTGCAGGGTGCGTACGCGTCCAACCTGAGCGCGATCGCCGGGTTCGACGCCGTCCAGAAGGCGGCCGGGGCCCCGCCGTCCAGCAAGAACAGCGCCGGCGTGACCAGCTTCCGTCAGACCCTCGAGAACAAGCTGGCCAGCAACGACCCATCGCTGCAGATGAGCGGCTTGAGCGCGCCCGACGCGAACACCGTGAAGATCACCCTGGCCAATCCCTGTGGCTGGTGCCTGACGGCGTGGTCGCTGCAGGGCAGCACCGGGTCGATCGTCAACCAGAAGGCGGTCCAGACCGACCCCGAGAACTGGTGGTCGAAGGTCGTCACCCCGGGACAGGAAGGCGGCATGGTTGGGACCGGGCCCTTCTACATGTCGGCGTACACCGCCAAGCAGTCGTTGACCTTTAAGAGCGTGTCAAACTGGTGGGGTAGCCCGAAGCCGACGCTCACGGAAGTAGACATCGCGATCCATGATCCCTCGGCAATTGCCGGCGATGTGACCGCCTGGGAGCAGGGCAGCTACGACCTGATCGGCTACGGCGGCAACAGCGGCAACCTGACCTACCCGCTGATCCAGGGCATCAAGGGCAACTCGCGATTCGCCAACCAGCTGATCACCCAGCCGAAGGGGCGCACCACCTGGCTCAGCTTCAACGTCGGCTACCCCTCGACCGGGGGCCCGTTTGTCGGCGAGTCGGCCGCGGCGAAGGGACTGCGCAAGGCGTTTGCCCTTGCGGTCGACAAGAACGACCTTGCCAAGACGGTGTGCCATGACGTCCAGTGCAGCGCCGCCACCGGCGGGCTGATCACCAAGGGCCTGATCGGGTACCTCGGCGACAACGCCGACCCGCTGGCGAAATTCGATCCGACGCAGGCCAAGTCACTCCTCCAGCAGTACGACCCGACCGGAAAGCTGACCGCCAACTTGAAGTACTCGTACAACACAGGCGGTCTGAACGACCCGGTCGCCTCCTACCTGCAGAACGCCTGGCAGACCAACCTCGGGGTCAAGGTCAACCTCGACCCGAGCAGCGATGCCTCGCAGTTCATCTCCAACCGGTTGTCTGGCAAGTACGTGATGGCGCGCGACGGCTGGCAGTTCGACTACAACCACCCGCAGGACTGGTACGACAACCTGTGGGGTTACCTGGCCACCGCCTCCGGCGCCAACACGAGCGGCTTCGACGATCCGACCTACGACAGCGTCCTGAAGCAGGCTGACCAGCAGCCCATCAGTCAGGCGCTCTCCGAGTACAACCAGCTGGCCAAGATCCTGTCCGACGACGTCGTCTACATCCCGCTGTACTACTCGGTCGCCAACTTCGCCATCCGCTCCTACCTGAAGGGCGCGGGCTCGAACACCCAGGCCGACTTCTACTGGAACGAGATCTCGATCCAGTCTCACTGAGAGACTGACTCCGAACCGATAAACAGGGGACGCTCCGCCGAGCGGAGCGCCCCCTGTTCGCTAAGCTGACGAGGGAGAGGCAATGCTGACGCGAGGGACGTTGATCTATATCGGCCAGCGACTGGTTCTCATCCTCTTCACCGTCCTGATGGTCTCGTTCGGCGTTTTTTACGTCGTGCATTTGCTCCCAGGCAACGCCTTCGTCAGCGACCGGGTGCACGGCAGGGCGCTGCAGCTGCTACTCCACCAGTACGGCCTCGACCTGCCGATTCCGGTGCAGTATTGGAACTGGCTCAAGGGCATCTTCCTCCACGGAAGCCTGGGCGTCTCGCTCTATATCCGCGGCCTGCCGATCACCCCGCTGGTGCTGCGCGAGCTGAGCGTGAGCGCCATGCTGGGCGGCGCCGCCCTGATCATCACCATCGGGCTGGGCGTTACGTTCGGCGTCCTGGCGGCGGTCCGCCAGAACAGCTGGGTCGATTACCTGTTGACCTCTATCGCCGTCGTCGGCTACAGCGTGCCCAGCTTCGTGATCGCGTCCCTCGGCATCCTGATCTTCGGCCAGTGGCTCAACAACGTGACCAATGGCGGCATCTACTACCCGGAGCCCTGGACCGGGACCTATGGGACGCTTGCCGAGCTCTCACTGCCGGCCCTCGCCCTCGGCTTCTACACCTCGGGCCAGATCACCCGCATCACGAGGGCCGCGATGCTCGACGTCATCCAGCAGGACTACATCCGGACGGCGCGCGCCAAGGGCCTGGTTAACCGGGTCGTCATCCTCCGGCACGCGTTGCGCAATGCGCTCGTCCCCGTGACCAGCATCCTGGGCCCGACCGTGATCGGCATCATCACCGGCAGCGTCGTGATCGAGAACATCTTCGGCATCCCCGGGCTGGGCAAGGAGTTCGTCGAGAGCATCTTCCAGCACGACTACAACGTCACCGTCGGCGTCTTCACCATCTACGCGGTCCTGATCGGGTTTGCCAATCTCGGTGTTGACCTCGTTTATACCGTCGTCGATCCCAGGATCCGCTACTGATGGCGATCGCGATCCAGGACCCCACCAACATCGAGTATGCGGGCGGCACGGTCGCCCGCGAGCAGGTCAGCCTCTTGCGGGACGGCATCCGCCGTCTGCGCCGAAACCGGCTCGCGCTGGCGGCCACCCTGTACCTGCTGCTGCTCGCCGTCGTCTGCCTGGTCTCGGTCTTCTGGACGCCCTACAAGCCGAACGCCATCGGGACCTGCGCCACCTATGAGCTGCCGTCGGCCGGCCATCCGCTCGGATGCGACGATCTTGGACGCGACTCCTTCAGCCGGCTCATGGTGGGAACCCAGGTCTCGCTGGCGGTCGGTCTCGCCACCGCCTCCATCGTCCTCCTCGTCGGAGTCGTGGTCGGCCTCGTCGCCGGTTACTTCCGCGGTCCGGTCGATGCCGGGCTCAGCCTCCTAACCAACGTCTTCTACGGCGTCCCGCCCTTGCTGGTGGCCGTTGCCCTGTACGTACTGCTCGGCCCCGGTCTGATCAATATCATCATCGCCATCTCGGCGACCATCTGGATGGACATGGCTCGCCTGACGCGCGGCCAGGCCCTGAGCATCCGGGAACGCGAGTTCATCGAGGCGGCTAAGGCCGGTGGCGCCCGGGCGGGCAAGATCGTCTTCGGCCACATCCTGCCGAATGCGCTAGGGCCGATCATCGTCCAGGCGACCTTCGTCATCCCGGCTGCCATCCTGACCGCCGCCTTCCTCAGCTTCCTGGGCTTCGGCGTCCCGCCGCCTACGGCGGACTGGGGCGGTATGGCAAACGAGGGCCTCCCCTCACTCCAGGGCGGGTTTGACCCCTACATCCTGCTCTGGCCGGCACTTACACTGTCCGTCACCCTGCTAGCCTTTAACTTCTTGGGAGATGGCCTGCGGGACGCGTTTGATCCGCGCCAGAAACGCTGAATATGCCCGGCCAAACGGGCCGCTAGGGAGGTCGTCTGACTAAACCAGTCCTTCAGGTCCAGGACCTGAGCACCTCCTTCTTCACCGACGACGGAGAAGTCAAGGCGGTTCGCCACGTCAGCTTTGACCTCATGCCCGGCGAGACGCTCGCCATTGTCGGTGAGTCGGGTTGCGGTAAGAGCGTCACAGCGCTCTCGGTTCTCGGCCTGGTCCAGCGCCCGGGACGGATCGTCGGGGGGAAGATCCTGTTCCGCGACATCGACCTGGTGAGCCTGCCGGCGGAGGAGCTGCGGGAGATCCGCGGTCGTGATATCGCGATGATCTTCCAGGATCCGCTCAGCTCGCTCAACCCGGTGCTCAGAGTCGGCTTCCAGATCAACGAGGCGATGCGGGCGCACGACAAGATCCCCCGCGACCAGGTGGCAGCGCGCGGCATCGACTTGCTGACACAGGTCCGGGTGCCGGATGCGGCCCGGCGGGTGAATGATTACCCTCATCAGTTCAGCGGCGGCATGCGGCAGCGCGCGATGATTGCCATGGGGCTGGCGAACAAGCCCGAGATCCTGATCGCCGACGAGCCGACCACCGCGCTGGACGTCACCGTACAGGCCCAGATTCTCGAGCTGCTTCGTGACTTGAATGAAGCCACGGGAACCTCGATCATCCTGATCACCCACAACCTGGGAGTGGTTGCGGGGCTGTGCAAGCGGATCGTAGTGATGTACGCCGGCGAGATCGTGGAGCAGGGACCCGTCGAGCAGATCTTTGAATCCCCGCAGCATCCTTATACATGGTCATTGCTGCGCTCGATCCCTCGAATTGACGCAGACCGTAAGGAACGACTGCGCTCGATCGAGGGGTTGCCGCCGGACTTGATCCAGCTGCCTCCAGGCTGCAAGTTCAGCCCCCGGTGCCCCTTCCGAATCGAACGCTGCTTCAGGGACGATCCCAAGCTGGAGCAGGTCTCGCCCAACCAGGAGGCCGCCTGTTGGGTCACGATGAAACGGGCTTACGCTGAGATGGGCGCCGCCGACATCCTCGACACCCGGCCAGGCGCCGCGAGCGGCATCCGGCCGCCCAAGGACCTGGCGGCCAAAGTGGTCGACCAGCGAACCGTCGACGCCACCAGCGTGCCGGGGCCGGTCAATGAGTAGCCCGACCCTGGCCGCGGACCGGAAGGGTCTCGGCGCCCAGGAACCGCTGCTGCGCGTCGTCGACGTCGTCAAGCATTTCCGCTCCGGCGTGGCCGGGACCGTGAAGGCGGTCGACGGCGTCAGCTTCGACATCCGACCCGGGGAGACCGTCGGGCTGGTGGGGGAATCGGGGTGCGGCAAGTCGACGCTCGGACGGTTGGTGACGCAACTGATCCCCACAACCTCGGGCCGCGTGATCTTCGATGGCGTCGATCTAACCAAGCTAGGCGGCGAAAAGCTCCGGCAACAGCGCAAGCAGCTGCAGATGATCTTTCAGGATCCCTATGCCTCCCTTGATCCGCGAATGACGGTGGGGGACATCATTGCCGAGCCGATGGTGAACTTCGGCATGATCAGTGGCCGGCAAAAGGATGTGAGGGTCCAGGAGCTGCTACGAGTGGTGGGCTTGAACCCTTACTTCAACAACCGCTACCCCCACGAGTTCAGCGGCGGCCAGCGGCAACGGATCGGGATCGCCCGCGCGCTCGCGCTCAATCCCAAACTGATCGTCTGCGACGAGCCCGTCTCCGCGCTCGACGTATCGATCCAGGCGCAGATCATCAATCTGCTCGAGGACTTGCAACGTGAATTCAGCCTCACCTACATCTTCATCGCCCACGACCTGTCGGTGGTGCGCCACATCAGCAATCGCGTGATGGTCATGTACCTGGGCAAAATCGTCGAGGTCTCCCCGAGCGAAGAGCTCTACCACTCCCAGGAACACCCCTACACCAAGGCGCTGCTTTCGTCGATTCCGGTGCCAAACCCGCGCATCGAAACGCAGCGACGATTGATCGAGCTGTCCGGCGAGATCCCGTCGCCGCTGAACCCGCCCTCGGGCTGCCACTTCCACACGCGCTGTCCGATCGCGAAGGTCCCCACCCCCTGTGCTGACACCGAGCCGCCACTCGAGGAGAAGGCGCCCAACCGGTTTGCCGCCTGCCACTTTTCCGAGAAGGTCCGTACCGTCTAAGGCGTCCGGTCCGCCGGTGGGACGATCGGCAGCGATCCCGATCCCCGACCCGGAAATCCAGTCGAAGCGCCTGCATGTATCTCTGAGTGGTGAGATCCGGTCGCCCGTGAACGCCCTTCCGAGTGTCGAACTTCTCGGAGAAGGTCGCGAAGGTCGCGGTCGGAGTCTGAATTCGGCTGGGCCGAAGCTGGAGCCCGACCGGCGAATCTGTTACAGTACAGCGGTCACTCGGTGTTCGGGTGGTGCTCGCCGGCCGTCCGTTCCTTTCTCGAACAGGCCGAGGCGTTCGGTCAGTTGTTCGAGAAGTAGGAGTGGACGATGAGTAAGGGAACCATCAAGAAGATCGTGCCGGATCGCGGCTTCGGGTTCATCGCGGCGGAAGACGGGAAGGAGTATTTTTTTCATCGCAGCGGCGTCGACACGACGCTGAACTTTGACAGCCTGCGCGGCGGCGAGACCGTGAGTTTCGACGTCGAGCAGAGCCAGAAGGGGCCGCGCGCCAACCGGGTTCGCGCCGCCTAAAAGGCAAATTCGGAGGCCGTCCACTTCGGTGGGCGGCCTTTTTCTTTGTCCGGAACTATTCCTTGTAGAGACGCAAGATGGCTGCTGCCGTCTGCGCAAATTCCTGTCGCAGGCTGAGGGGGGCTAGTACTTCGACATCGGTGCCAAATCCCAGCAGGACGTCGCGAGCCGCGCCGGTGGCGACAAAGGGCAATGTAAAGGTCGACCATCCCGGTATATCGGCAGCTTCATCTCGCTCGACCGGTCCGACGTGAATCAAGCATGGCTGCCAATACCTGACATTGCTTGTCATATTAAGGCCTCATAATCGGCGGCAGGCACTCAGCTACTGGATGGGAGGTAAGCGCAGATGGATAAAACGACGATCACGATCCGGCCACGCGGACCCTTTTCCTGGTCCGCGCTGACCGACGTCATGGCCAACTTCCAGCCCATGACCCAGCACTGGCAGGGCAGCTCCGAGATCGTCCGGATGACGTTTCCCCTCGATCAGGATTTCATTCCAACCGGAGTCGCATTGCGTTTCCTAAATGGCCAGCTGCACGCTGATGTCACAGGCTCTCGTAACCTGGCGGCGGTTGAGCGCCAGGTCGCACGCATCTTTTCGCTCGACCACGATGGGACCGGCTACCCCGCGGTGGGGGCGCGCGATCCAAAGGTCGGCGCCTTGATGGCAGCTCTGCCGGGGCTACGCCCACTGAACTTTACTCGCCGTACGAGACCGCTGCCTGGGGCGTCATCTCGCAGCGGATCTCGATGCGACAGGCAGCACTGGTCAAGGCGGCGCTCATCGCCGAGCACGGGCATCCCCTGACCGTTGCCGGCGAGAGGGTCAGTTGCTTCCCGGTGCCGGAACGCCTGGCTTCGATCAAGTCGTCGCCCGGGCTCAGCGCCCAGAAAGTCGAGCGGCTGAATGGAGTTGCACGTGCGGCGCTCGCCGGGAGGCTGGACCTGCATGGGCTGGGCGACACGTCCAGCCCCGAGCAGGTCAATCGCCTTACCGACGTCTACCGGCCATTTCGCATGTGGGTCTGCTTCCTACTTCGAGTCGCGGCCAACCGTGGGCTGATTACCGGCGTCCGCGAGCGCCAGGCCACGATCAGACGGGCGGCTCACGGTCGAGCCGGCTCGTCAAGGAAGACTCGGCCGCCGACAGCCTGGACGTTCACTGCCCAGTAGGTGTGCTGAAGCGCGGGTGGATGCGAGGCAGCAAGCGTGGCAGGAGACCTATGCGCGCCAGCGAATACCTGACCCGGGTTGCGGCGTTGTCGCCCGCATTGTTATTGAAGGCCGCGAAGCCGTTCTTTCGATCCGCCATCTTGCTCGGGCCAGCCGCATCTTTCAAAGGAAACCGGTGGGTAACGAGGCGGGCGGTTTGGAGGGTGGAGAGCAGCTGGCGGACCGGCGTGCCATCGTCCAGCGTGCTTGTTGAAGGGCCGAGTTGCGCGTCGCCTTGGAAACTCGGCGCGCGAGCAGGCGCTCACCTTACCGACCTGGGAGGAGTCGGCCGACAGCTTCTTCGCCGAAATCAGGCGGGCACTAAGAAAGCCGGATCAGGGAGCCGAAGCCAGGTCCGTGTAGTCGTTGATGATGAGCTGGTGGCCGCCATTTGACGAAGTATCCAGGCCCCAGCTTTTCGAGTACGGGGTGCTCGATTGCGACAGCACGTTACCCGACACGTCCCTCACGATGAAAGTGCTCGTTCCCTGCAGGTTGACTCCGACCAGCCGCGACGCCTGGCTGCTGAATTTCGGCAGGTAGAGAGCGAGGCTGACCTTGTCGAAGCTGTAGGTCTTCTGGATGATCTTGCCCGAAGCGATGTCCTGCTTGATGACATCGGTGAATTCGTTGAGCCCATCGGCGGTTGCCCCGGTGGCGGCCAGTGCTGTGTCATGCGCCCGGCGCGCCTCTGATTCGATGATGAGATCGAGCACGACGTCGTGTGCCATCCGGACGGCGGTCGTCGGCGTCACGGACTGGTCGAAGGCGAGGACATTCGAGGCGATACTGACGGTCGGGATCGTAGGCAGGATCCATACCAGTGCCGAAGCGGAGGCGGGTCCCGAATTTCCGGGAGGCGGGAGGGCGGCTGCTCCCGAGCTGGCGACCCAACCGGCGATCGCGGGACCGGTTCCGACCGTCAACGGCACTGCCGGTGTCGACCCGTCCGCGAGGCCGGCTGCCGGCTCCGGGCTGTGCGTGGAGAGGTCGGCCGCCGCCGGAATGCTGCCGACAAGTATCAGGGCGGCGGCGAGAGCAACCGGGAAGCGCCAGAAAACATGCTTCCGCGTCCGCGCCCTGCCGCGTCCTTCAAGCGGGGCCAGGAATCGAGCCAGCGCGAAGCGCAGCGCGCACGCAATCACCAGGCTTGCCAGGATCGACGTCTTGGTCCAGAACTCAAGCGTGGTCGGGGCGAGAAACAACACCGACAGGACCGCGACGAGGAGGCCGAATGCCACCCTCGCCAGCGGTCCGTCTGGCACCGTCCGCGGGTCCGGAACCATGAACAGCCCGAAAACGAGGAGCTCAGGCGAGGTGACGAGGATCTGCCAGAGATCCTGACCGCACATGGGAGCCACGTGCCAGCTGGCAACCATGCAATGGTCGGGGGCCGCCCACAGCGCCAGCGCCGTAAACGCGGCGAACCCGGCGAGGAAGCCGAGCTCCAGCCCAAGCAGGCGCAACTCCCACCCGATCAATAGACCCCCGATGACCAGTACCGCGTAAGTTGCGATCATCCAGGGTCCCAGGGGGATCCACCAGAGGTCCTGGGGCTCGGTGAAACGGGGGCCCAGCGCGACGAAGGCGATCACAAGGCCGAGGTTTGAGGGGTTGAAGACGTGGCGGCCGCGCCACCGGATCAGGTATTTGGAGGCCATCGAGATGGCAACGACGGCGACAAAGATCCAGATCCCGTGGAGGCTCCACCACTGACCGTGGAGCGTCCCGGGGGTGCGCAGGATGAAGGCGGCGCTGTTGCCGGTCAGCAGGCCGCTGGCCGGCCACATGATCGCCCTGTCTTTGAAGAAGGCCACTACGAATTCGATCAGGGCCCCCGTCGCCAGACAGATCAGGATCTGAGCAACTGAGAGACGGAAGCCGAGTACGGTCTGACCCAGTACCTGGAGCGTTATCAGGACCGCGGCAACGTGCATCCGGGGGTCGCGGATGCTGGGAAGGACGACTGCGTACTCGCGGCCGAACAGCCGCATTGACCGGCGCCTGCCGGTTCCCGGGCTCCGCACCCTTGAGTAACGGTCGGGAGGGCTGGCACGTTACTGAATCAGGACATTGCTTGGATTTCGCTCGCTCCCGGCGCACTACCGGTTAGGGGCCGGGTTGTTCGGAGCCCTCGTCGCCGTTTCCCTCTCAGCCTGTGACCTTCCACTCGGCCTGGGGCTGCCCACGACGCGCTCACTGGAGAGCGGGGCCAGCAGCGCGCTGGCGGCAGCGAACAGCCTGGAGATAACCGGGTCGTACCTCGAGGGGACCAATCACTGGTCGATCGACCTCAAGGTGGCCCGGCCAGGTTCCGAGCACGCCGTCGTCACGGGCGCCAACCTCAAGCTGGAGGCGATCATCGTGGGCAACGACGCCTACTTCCGGGGGCAGCAGTTTCTGTCCGCACACATGGGCAGCGACCTGGTGTCTCGAAGCTTTGTCAGGTCGGCCGGAAATGGTTGGTGGAAGGGTTCCGCGGGCCATGTGCCACAGCTCACGGAGCTGACTGACGGTACCGCTTTCAGATCGACCTTCCTGGGGCAGGCCGTCACACAGCGGATCGACCACCTGTCCGTCGATGGGCTCGATGCGGTCGACCTATCCAGCCCCAGGGCCGACGTATTTATCGCGGCCCAGGTCCCCTACCGAGTCCTGCGCCTGCGTTTGAAGCACGGCGTGGTGGTCGACGGCATCCGCGAGGCCGACTTTCGCTTCGCGAATTACGACAGTGACTTCCAGATATCGCCGCCCACCGACGTGATCGATTTCTCCAACCTCTCGACTCTGCCGCCAATCTATACCGTGCTCTCGGTCGATACCTCGGGATGCGGCTCACCGTGTGCCGTTTCGGCCCTGCTCAAAAACCTGGGAGGATTCAAGGGCGCGCAGGCCCCCTCCACCATCAGCTTCACCATGACGGACACGGCGTCACGACAGGCGGTCGGAAGCTGCCAGGCGCAGGTCGTGCCGGACGTCGGCTATAACGCGACGACGACGGTGGCCTGCACGATCGATAACGGGGCCGTCCATACCTCAAACGCGGTAACCGTCAGGGCGACGGCAGATAACCCGGGACGCAGCTAAGCCGGCCGGCTCGCGGGCGTCCTCGCCTCGTTGTCTCTAGCGCGCTGCTTTACTACCTTCTTGATGAGCGCCACGGGTAAGGGCTTGCCGATCGGAAATTGCAGAGTGGCCTTTGCTGCAAGGTACGGCCTCAACTCCTTTGCGTAAAGGTCTTTTTCACGGCCGGTGATCGGGTAAAGGCCGACGTGATTCCTGTGCGCCGCGAAGTAGATCAGCCGACCGTGATAGGCATAGAAAGGCATTTGATAGCTGATCTTTTCTTCGGCCTTCGGCACGGCGCTCTTGATAGCCTGCCGAAGCTCTCGAAGCATCGGCTGCACCGACCTGGGAGACGCCGCGATATAGGCATCGACCGCTGCGCTACCGGATTTCGCGGCAATGGTTGTCTCACCCGTAACTGCTTTTGACGGCATTCCTATGCGATCTTAGTGATGTAGGCACCGACGAGCTTTGCGGTTTGCTGGTCGGCGGCACCCTGTCGACGAGCGGCGTGGTCCTGCTGAAAATGCGCAAAGGATGCCATCGAGGTGATCGGATTGACCTCCTTATCGCCGTGGCCGTGGAAAGACAGGTGGACGAAGGAGTCGTCCGCCAACCGGAGGACGATGTAGCTCATGTTGCCGGGCCTGTTCGCGGCAAGCTCAGCGAAGACGCCCTCGATACGACGCTCGTTCTCATCGGCTGCAGCCGAAGACTGTGTGGCATAGCGGGTCACCAACCTCTTATTCATGGCGTAATCGTAGGTCCAAACTCGGACCCGGGGTTCCTGACACCCCTAACCTATAGAGCATGAGGCTGGCCCCGACCCGGTTTCTCGCAGGACGTCTCTTGATGCTGGCTTTCCTTGCCATCCTGCTCCAGCGTGACTTGGTCAATCTCTTTGGCGCACCAACGCGTCTGCCTGAACTTGCCGTTTCTATCACCGTGATCGCGTCTATATGTGCCGTGTATGCGTGGTTCTGGCTCCGCGTGGCCGGAAGCGACGATAACCGCCGCGCCACTTTGGCTTTCTTGCTGCTCACGAGCCTAGTAACAGCATTCACCTTCATCGACCCCAATCGGTCATACCCGTTTTATTATCCGTACTACTACTGCGCGATCGTCGCCGGAGCCGCCTACCCCTGGCGGTTTGGGCTCATCGCTATCGGGCTGCTAGCTGGCCTGGCGGCGGCGGTCATCTTCCTCGCCGGTGGTCGCCTCTCGGTTGCGACAGATGTTGTCGTGGTGATGATCTTGCTCGGGCTGGGCGCACTCGGGGTCCGTCGCCACATCGCGAACTTCGTCGAGCTTCAGATGGCGCGAGACGAAATCCGCCGGCTTGCGGTGGACGAAGAGAGGCTCAGGCTGGCCCGTGATCTCCACGATGAATTGGGCCAGACGCTCTCAACGGTGGTGCTTCAGAGCGAGCTGGTCTCCCTCGAGCTTCCCCCAGATACCAGCGAGCGTACCCGGAAGCGCCTGGTCCAGGTCATGGAGAGTGCTCGCAGCGCCCTTCAGTCGATGCGAGAGCTCGTCACCGGTTTCCGGCAGCCCACCCTCTCACAAGAGGTGGCCAGTGCCGGCGCCACCCTGGAGGCGGCCGGAATCAAATGCGAGATGACTGCGCCGCAGCTGGAGTTACCACAACCCACGGAGGCCGCCCTTGCCTGGGCGGTCCGTGAGGCGGCAACAAACGTGCTCCGGCACAGCAAGGCCAGCCGGTGCAGGATCAGTATTGCCGCCCGGGACGGCCATGTCCGACTGACGGTTATGGACGACGGCCGGGGCTCCGAGGCGCTTGACCCCGGCCAGGGCTTGCGGGGGTTGCGGGAGCGAATCGAGCCACTTGGTGGCCGGCTTTCTACGGAAGATCTCGCGGGCGGCGGATTCCAACTGACAGTCGACGTGCCCGTCCCACAATGATTCGCGTTCTCATCGCGGAGGACCAGGCGCTCCTGCGCGAGGCACTGGCCGATATCCTCGCTCGCTATGAAGACATCCAGGTTGTGGCTCAGGCCGGCCGGGGCGACGAAATTCTGGTTGCCGCCCTCAAGAGTCGGCCAGACGTTGCGCTGCTGGACATCGAAATGCCCGGCAAGGATGGGCTTACGGCAGCGGGCGAGTTGCGCGATCGGCTACCTGGTTGCCATGTGCTGATGCTGACCGTTTTTGGCCGCCCAGGCTACCTTCGCCGGGCACTGGATCAGGGTGCGGTTGGATTCGTCCTCAAGGACGCGTCGCCTTCAGTATTGGTGGACGCGATCCGCCGAACCGCTCTCGGCGAGCGGGTCATTGATCCGAAGCTAGCGGTCGCGACCCTGGATGAAGGCGAGAACCCACTGACTCCACGGGAGCGAGAGATCCTGGCGATGAGCGCATCTGGCTCTACAGCCGGGGAACTGGCGCATGCGCTCCACCTATCCGAAGGTACGGTGCGAAACCATCTCTCACTGGCCATCCAGAAACTTCATGCTCGGACACGCCTCGAAGCGATCAGGCTGGCGCAGGAAAAGGGCTGGCTTTGAACTAGCCGGGTCGTGACGATCGTCACGACTTGACTCGTGATGTACATGACTTCTTGTAGGCGTGGAACAGCCCTAGGCTGGGTACCAATGGCAGTCCAAACATCGGCACGCGGCCGCCGGCCTTCTCGATTAACGCTGACCCGGCCCGCCGACATTGCGGTCCTCCTGGGAATTGTCTTAGTCGCGTGGCTTTTCGACATGGGCGCTCAATCAGGCGAGATCGGCCTTGCTTTTTCGGCCTCGATCGGGGCGGCGGGCGCCGTTCTTACCGTCGGACGGCCGCGCAATGGTTGGTCCCGACTGCTAATTGCTACCGCAGCTGTGATGGCGCCCTGGCTGACGCTGCGAGCGAGTCCCTGGCTGCAATGGCCGGACTTTGCTGTCACGATCGGTCTGCTCTCAGGCGCTGCAGTCCTTACTTTTGAGGGAAGCCCATTCAACGTCTCGTTTGCGCTGGCGGGGGAATGGCTTTCTCGTCTGGTGACCAACATGGCAGGGGCTGCGGCCTTTATCGCGGCCCCGCTTTCGACGGCTGGCGAAAGGCTTACCAGGGACAAACGGCCAGCCGTTAAACAGGTCGGTCGAGGACTGGCCATTGCCATCCCGGTGGCGTGCGTTGTCGGTTTGCTGCTCGCCTCAGCCGATCCCGTCTTTGCTTCCTTCTTTAACCTGCAAATTGACCCCGCAAATATCATCGGGCACGCCTTTTGGCTGTTCGTAGCCGTGTGGGTGGTCGGCGGGCTGCTTCGGACGTCCCTCACAAGCCCTACCCAGGAGAGACAGGGCCGGTTTTGGCAGATCAATCCGATTGAGGCCATCGTTGTCTTGGTGGTCGTGGATGCGATCTTCCTGGCCTTCGGAGCTGCCCAACTGATTACGGCCCTTGGCGGCGGGACTGAAGCCCTCCAGGCAGCCAGAATGACATATGCGGACTACGCCCGCTCGGGTTTCTTTCAACTACTCGCTGTGGCTGCGATTACGCTCCCTCTACTCGTCATTCTCACGGTCTCGAGCAATGCGCGAATGGGGCGTGTGCGTCTGGTATTCACGGCCCTTGTCGAGATCGCTGCCCTGCTCACGATCGGGATTGTCGCGGTTGCGCACCAGCGTTTGAGCCTCTACGAGACGGCATACGGCTTCACGATGCTTCGTCTCTACAGCCACATTTTTGCCATCTGGATCGCCATCGTATTCGCGCTCTTCGGGATCACCATCCTCCGAGCTGAATTTTCCGGCCGATGGTTGCCAGGCGCCGCTGCAGCGGCTGGACTCGTTCTTCTCCTTGCCCTAAACATCGTCAATCCCGAGGCGCTCGTGGTGCGCCTGAATGTCACCCAAAGCAGCGCAAACCACCTCCTCGATCCCGATTATCTGGCGAGGTTGTCCGGCGACGCAGCCCCGGCTCTGTTCGAGGCCCTACCGCGACTTGATCCGTCGCAGCAGAGCGAGCTCCGGCGGCAGCTGTGCCAGCGCCAGGACTCGCAAGACGGCGGCTGGGCTGGTTACAACCTCGGGCGCCAGGCAGCCAAGCAAGCTCATAGGCTCTGCTGATAGTTACTTCGGCTGTTTGCGCACGCGCTGTTGACCGTACAGCTCGGCGATCTCCTTCACTGTCGTCGCGTCCTCGGGCCGCTTGTCGGCGCTGCGGAAGGAGACGATTCGGGGAAACCGGAGGGCGAAGCCGGGCTCGTTGCCGACCATGCCGGCTGTGTGTCGCGGGCTGGGCGTGATCTCATCCGCCATCACCTCGACTACCACATTGGGCTCCAACCAGACATCGGGAACGAGGATCGATTCAACACGCGCCGGCCGCTCGGCGACCTGCAGCTTGTCGGCGCGCTCGTGAAGCTGCCTCCATTCAGCGTCAGACAGACCGGTGCCGAGCTTGGTGATCGTGGCAAACCGGTCATTGTCCGCGTCGTACACGCCGGCGAGAAGCGCACCCACCCCGAACTCGGCGCGTTTGCCCTTTCCGAAGTAGTACCCGAGCAGGACAAGGTCGACGGTGTCGCTCAGCTCGCCGCTCGTATGCCGCTTCAGCTTCACCCAGTTGAAGTTCCGCGCGCCAGCCTGGTACTGGGAGTTCGGTCGCTTGACGACCACGCCTTCGAGGCCCTGGCTGATGGCGTCGAGCAGCGTCCTGGTGAGCACCTCGACGGAATCGGTCTTGATGATCGGCGCCGTTAGCAACACGGCAGAGCCGGCAATGACCTCGTCGGCGATGGCGAGCCGCTCCTGGTAGGGCAGCTCGGTGAGGTCGCGGCCATTGCGGTACAGGACGTCGAAGATGAAGGCAACCAGAGGCAGCTCGGCAGCGGCCCGCTCGATGCCGTGCTGGCGCCGGCGGCTTGCGGTCAGCTGGAACGGCAGGTATTCCTCGAGCTCTTTGCTGTAGGCGATCGCCTCGCCATCGAGTATCACCGTCGTCTCTTTGAGCGCTTGGGCGGCGGCAGTGAGCTCCGAGAACATCAGTATAGTCCTCGAGGTTGCGCGAAAAGACCCGCACTTTTGATCCGTTCTTGTGGATCTGGACGCGGAGGCCGTCGTACTTGGGCTGGACGGCCACCAACCCGAGCTTCTTGATCACTGCTTCCGGGTTCGGCAGGCGCTCTGCGAGCTGACTCCGAATCGGCCTGCCCACCGTGACCTTGAGCGCTGTGACCGCTTCTTCACCATCGGACCAGAAAGTTTTCGCGATCAGGCCGAGGTCGGAGACGCGGTTGTAAGCGCCTTCCAGCACCGGGCGCAACGAGCGGTCGCCCTTCCTCGCGAAAGAGAGAGCGTCGAGCACGGTGGGATCGCCGATGCCGAGCCGAAGGCGACCCAACGCGATGCGCACCAGGTGCTTGGCGGAAATGGCGTCGACCTGCCTCAACAGGCCCGCGAAGAGCGTGCGCTTCTTTTCGACGGATCCGGCGCCGGACGCGACTGCGATCTCCATAAGCCCGGCGTGGACCTCGGTTAGGGGCACTTCCGGCCTCGAACCGTTTGCCGATAACTGTGCTGCGACCAGCCCCAGGTCACCGGCCTGGCCGAAGAGCTTGGTGACCTCCTCGACCGGCCTGGAGAAGGCCTGCGCGATCGCCGCCATTACCAGTTTTTCGCCGAGACCGATCTCGACCGGCTCGAAGAACGGAACCAGCCTGCCCTGGATCAGATAGGTCAGCGGCTGAATCTCCTCGGGCGAGGTCTTCGCATAAAGCTCGGCGAGTGTCTTGACCAGCTCGTTTCGGCTGCGTGTCGACTCCAGCCGGTCGAGATAGGTGCTGAGCTCGGTGAAGGTCATGGCAGATCCCGCAGCCGCTCGAGGAAAGCAGCCTGCGCCGGGATCATTTTGCGACGCGCCGCGTCCACGTCGAACCAGCCGGCCCGATCTACTTCGGGAAAGCGCTCCGTCCTGCCCGAGCGCGGTGGCCACTCAACCTCGAATGTGCCGCTACGCACCTGGCTCACGTCGAAATCGCCTTCAACCGCCCACGCATGGACGGTCTTGCCGCCGCTCTGCCGAACGCTGCCGAGCGAGGCGACATCCCCGCCGGGCGCCGCCTCGCCCAGTTCCTCCTGAAACTCGCGTCGCGCGCCGTCGAGGGCGATCTCGCTCTCTGCAAGCTCGCCTTTGGGAATTGACCACGCACCCTCATCGCGCTTCTGCCAGAAGGGACCGCCGGGGTGGACCAGCAGCACCTCGAGCTTCCCGTCCCGTCGCCGGTAGAGAAGCAGGCCGGCGCTTGGTGTTGCCATCCATAGAAAGTGTGGCAGGTGGCGGCAAGTTACCAGTAAGGCGTCTGCTCTTGACATTGGCCTAGGGTCAAGGTTGCAGCATGAGTCGAATGAACACCCTGATCAGGAACTCGACAGCTACCGCGGTTTCCGTCACCGGCCTGCGTAAGGCATACGGGGAGAAGGTCGTACTCAACAGTGTGGACCTCAAAATCCGCGAGGGCCAGGTCTTCGGGCTTCTCGGACCGAATGGAGCCGGGAAGACCACGGTGGTGCGAATCCTGTCCACCCTGATCCCGCCGGATGCCGGCACTGCCAGCGTCTTTGGGCACGACCTGCGCACCGAGCCCGGCGCTGTCCGCTCGCTGATCGGGGTCACCGGGCAGTTCTCTGCCGTCGATAACTTGCTGACCGGCGAGGAGAACCTGTCCCTCATAGGCCGCCTGCTGCATCTAACGCCCGCCGAGCGGCAGGCGAGGGCCGCCCAGCTGTTGGAGCGTTTCGACCTCGTCGAGGCTGCGCAGCGGACCCCGGCAACTTATTCCGGCGGCATGAAACGGCGCCTTGACATCGCGATGACCCTGATGGGACGGCCCCGGCTGATCTTTCTCGACGAGCCAACCATCGGACTGGACCCGCGCAGCCGCCATACCATGTGGAAAATCATTCGCGATCTCGCGGCCGACGGTGTCAGCATCCTGCTGACCACGCAGTACCTCGAGGAGGCTGACGAACTTGCCGACCGAATTGCCGTGATGGACCGGGGCCGCATCGTCGCCGAGGGCACTCCGGATGAGCTCAAACGGCGCATCCCGGGCGCGCATATCCTGCTGCGCTTCGCCGACGCCGGCTCGCTCGAGGCGGCCGCCCGGTCGCTGCGCGAGGGGTCGCGCGACGACACCGACCTGGTGCTGCGCGTACCAAACTACAGTGGAATCCGTTCCCTGCGCGACGTTCTCGCCCGGCTCGGCGACGGTATCGCCGTTGAAGACCTCTCCATTCATACCCCGGATCTCGACGACGTCTTCTTCGCCCTGACCGGAACCCTTTCTAAGGAGCAGAATCAATGACCGCCCTGACACTCGCCATCCAGGACGCCACCACGATGATCGGGAGGGAGCTCAAGCACACCCAACGTTTTCCGTTGCTCCTTGTCGGCACGATCATGGTGCCGGTGGTCATGCTGCTGCTGTTCGATTACATCCTGGGCGGGCCAATCGGCCGCGGGCTGGGTAACGCGGCCCACGGTGCGCCGTACGTCGACTTTCTGGTGCCCGGCATCCTCCTCATGACGGTCGCGGCCAGCTGTGGCCCAACCGCGATCAATGTGAATACAGACATGACGGGCGGCATCATCGACCGGATCCGCGCGATGGCGGTCGTCCGCGGCGCGCTGCTGGCCGGGCATGTCGGCGGCAGCATCGTGCGAACGCTTGCCGCCACTATCATCGTCACCGGCGTGGCGCTGCTGGTCGGCTTCCGGCCGAAGGCTTCAGTCCTGGACTGGTTCGCCGTCGTGGGCCTCGTCGCGGCCTTCGCCTTCGCCCTCGCCTGGCTGTCGGCGGCTCTCGGCCTGGTCTCTAAGAGCGTTGCCGGGGCCAACGGCTCAACCCTGCCGATCCAGTTCCTGCTGCCTTTTTTGTCCAGTACTTTTGTGCCGGCCGATTCGATGCCCGCCGGTGTGCGCTGGTTCGCCGCGCACCAGCCGTTCACCCCGGTGGTGGAGAGCCTGCGCGCCCTGCTGACCGGCGCGCCGGTCGGCAGCACCGCTTACCTGGCCCTGGCCTGGTGCGGGGTGATCGCGGTGGCGGGGTACCTGTGGGCCCAGGTCGCGTTCCGCCGTGGTACCCGGTGACATGATGAACGGCTCGAAGGCGGACCGACGCATGATCACCATTGGGCAGCTCGCCGCCTACGCGGGAGTCACAATCAAGGCCGTCCGCCATTACCATCGGCGTGGGCTGCTCGAGGAGCCGCCGCGTGACTCCTCGGGGTACCGGCGCTACTCCCCCGCAGATGCCATCACCCTGATAAAGATCAGAACCCTCGCCGACGCCGGCGTGCCGCTCGCCCGCATCAAGGAGCTGCTCGGCGTCGATCCCGACCGGTTCCTCGCCGAGATGGCCGAAATCGACCGCAGTCTAAGGAAAAGGGGTGACGAGATCCTGCGAACCAGGGAACGCATCGCCCGGCTCGGTGCCGGCGACAGGTTATTCGTTTCGGAGGAGGCCGCCGAGTACCTGGACCGCCTGCTCGAACTCGGCGTTAGCCAGCGTTCGGTGCAGATGGAGCGCGATGGCTGGATCCTGATGCAGTCGGTTTCCCCTCAGAACGCTGCCGTCTGGCTTGCCGAAAAGCGGGCAGCGCTAGTTGACCCTGAGTTCGTTGCCATCTACCTGGTCTACGATGCCGCGTTCGACTGGTCGCCCGAGGACCCGCGACTCTACGAACTGGCCGACCGGACCGAGCGATGGACCTCCGGACGGCGCAGTCTGCACAAGGACCGAAATTCGTCGGTCCAGGACCCGACCATTGCCCGGCTGGTTGTCGCAATGGCCGGCACATCCTCCCCAGCCTGGGACCGGCTGACTGCGATTGCCCGGGAGCGCCAGGGAGGTGGGTGAGTTTGGCGCGCCGGAGCAAGATCGGACCTTTACCGACGCTCAGCCTGTATGGCGTTTCCGGCCGGCCTGATCGGCCAGGTAGCTGAGTTGCTGGCCAGGGCATCCGTCCTGGCTTCTTCAGGCGGCCGGCTTACGACCTTCAAGCCTGATGCGGACGTCGCCTTCCTCGATCTTCACTCGATTGAACTCACCAGAATGTGGCTTGTGCCTGCCCCCGACTTCAACCGGCTGGCCTACCGGCGGAAACGCGGAACTAGGGTCGAGCTGTGGTTCAAGACGCCCGCCAGAGACCACCGGTGGGACGAGTTCATGGTTGAAAGGAAGAACCTGCTGATCGAGTTGCGGCGCTTATCGCCGCGGGCCCCGGCCGAACATACGATCATCGTTCCAGCCCGAAGTCTCGCTCTTCGGTTGGCCGCCTGAGTGACATCATAAGCGGCTAGTCCGCGCCGACGACCTTGAAGGCCTGGTTGACGAAGATGTGGTGCGGCCAGTTGATCCCGATGTTGTGGACCTCGTACCCGGCGTTGCTCAGCTTCACGACGCGGTCGACGACGCCTCCCGGGTAGGCGGCCAGCGCAGCTGCCGTCGCCTTATTCGCTGTCGTTCCGCTGACGATCGTCCCGGACCCCTGACTGTAGTTCGGCGGGATCTGACCGACCTGCTTTGAAGCGGGGTTTACAAACTTCTCTTGGTGGCAACCCCCGAACGGCCGACAGTGAACAGTTCTCGACCGCTATGTCTGTTTTCTCCTTGCGCCCATCGACCAACCAGCACCTGGCGAACGCAGACACAAAGGGGAGGTCAACGACCCCGAGCGGATTCGGGGCGCAAATACCACCGGCCCTTCTCAAATACGTTTGAGGGTGCCTCTGGCCGGGACTGACCCCAAGTCCGGTTGTCGGCCTAAGGGGTTGACAGTGACCCGGGAGCGGCCTATTGTATCAAGGTACCGATACAATGATGCAATGGGAGGCGCGAGAGACATGAGCTATCGCTTTGACCTGGTGGCATTTCTCATCTGGCAAGCCCCCGGGGCCGCGTTGCTGGTGTGGGGTGTGATCCTCGGCGTTCGCCCGCCAGGCGAGCGACCTACGACCAGGTGGGCGGCTCGCTACGGTCTGGCGCTGACCGCTGCGAATCGATCGCTGGTCGCCCACTACCGCCGGCGAACGCGCAGCCTCCAGTTGGTGGGAGCGGGACTGGGGTGGCTCGCGATCGCGCTATTCGTTGCACTGACTGGGCTCAACATACCCGTGTTCGGTGTGTCGCTGTTGGTGACGATTGCCGGTTACCTCCTTGGTGCCGTCATCGCCGAAACGACGTTTCTCCGACCCTTCGGTCCGCGAACCGGGATCCGATCGGCTTCACTCGTCCCTAGAGCGTTGCTGGACTACGTGCCGCTATTAACTGTATGGGCGCTGCGAACCCTTCCCCTGGTGATTATCGGTCTGGCTGTCGTCTACGTCGTTATGCCGAAGCTACAGCTAAACGCGGGCGACCCAAATCTTGCGCTTGTCATCGGGTTAACGGCCGTCCTGGTGATCTTTGCCTTGAGCGTCGAGCAGGTCCTTCGCATGATCGTGGGTCGACCACAGCCCGTGGTCGATGCCGGCCTTGTTGCCGCGGACGACGCCATCCGTGCCAGTTCGATCCACGCCCTGTCGGGCGCCGGCATCGGGACGTTGCTCGTGGGCATCGCCGGAGCGCTCTTCTGGCTTGGGTACGCCACATCCGCGGGGTCGCTGAGCCAGCCGCTATCGTTCCTCGGCACGCTCATGATCCTCCTGTCGCTGGTGAGCTGGATCGTCCTTGGCCACCCGAGAACCTGGCGGGTTCGACACAGCGCACACCTTGCGACCAGCCTGTGATCCTCCGCGTTGACCCGTCGTCGCTCGTGCCACCCTACGATCAGATCCGGAGTCAGATCGCCACGATGATCGCGATTGGGACACTCTCGAAGGGACAGCGATTGCCCAGCATTCGGCAGCTCGCGGCCGACCTCGGCCTCGCGGGTGGCACGGTCGCGCGCGCCTACCGCGAGCTCGAGCAGGCTGGACTGCTCGCTTCTCGGGGCCGACATGGCACAAAAGTCACGGATCGGCCGACGGCACCATCCAGGGAGCGCGAGCGTGCCGTGATCGAAGCAGCTAGCGCGCTCGCCGTCCGGGCCGTGGCGGCGGGGGTAGACCCCCACCGGGCGCTCGACCGGGCGCTCAAAACTCTACATTCCCAAGCGCAGTGATGCCCGATTACCGCATAGCCCCGCACGGGCACCTGCTAAGGGGCGAGGGTGGCCCGCGATCGGTTGAGTTGACGCCGAATATCAAGTTCCGCCGCCGCACCAACCTGAATAAGAAGAGGAGGTCAACTGCCTGAAGAAGGTCAACGACCCCGAGCGGACTCCGGGGCGCAAATACCACCGGTCCTTCGCAAATACGTTGATCCAACGAGAGACTGAGCCGCTTTGGTCACGACGGAGCGCAGGCACTTCCGGCCGGCGACTACGGCGCCCTGGTGGAAGATCGGGTGGTTGCGGTTGTCGAGCGCAAGTCTCTGGCCAATCTCGCCACTTCGCTCTCGGACGGAAGCCTGGCCTTCCAGATGCAACGCATGGCCGAATCCGGACGGGCCGCGGTGTCGTCGAAGCCGACTACCCCGACCTCTTCCCGACCCAGCGTGGCCGGGGCTCCTGGCTCGCGGACATGCTGGGCCGGCTCGCGGTGAGGTATCCCGAAGTGCCCATCATCTTCGCCGGCTCGAGGAAGTTCGCCGAGTAATGGGCCTACCGCTTCCTCGGCTCGGCTCCCGCCGCCGAGCCGTCATCCGTCAGTGACTGATTAGGGCCATCGGACTTTTGACCCCGACAGGTCGCGACACTTGCCACCGTTGGGGCCTGCCTCTGAATGACTTTCCAGGGTCAATCGGAAGGGTAGGCCTTCTTCTTCTGCGCACCAGCGGCCCGCCTTCGCCGCCGCATTTCCACACATCACGACGTTAGCTTCGCTCGCTACGATGAGTCTTTGGGGTCGCCATTTCCGGAGTGGTACATTCTCCAAACACGAACGCCAGCGATAAAAAATAGCGTGCACAAGCCAGTGGCGAGAAGGCCCACTCCAAAAAGAACCGAATTGCCGCGTTTAAAAGAGTCGAGTGCTATTAAGAGCACCACGGCGGCCACTATCAAGGCCCCCATTGCAACCAACACGGGGCTTCTTGGAGGCCGATCGGGAAAGCCTGGGAGGCTCTCTCGAACAGGCCGCCGCATGTAACGGACAGCGAGGATCAATACCGCGATCGCTATGGCGGCTGAGTAGACTCCGGCGACCGAGTGGCCGTTCCCAACTAACATTGCTGCTGAGACTACCCCTACTATCGTCAGGGCGAGACCGCTGTAAGCGAGCAGTACCTTCCAAACTGGCTTTCGCGTCTTGTTAACCTTGTGGCATTGCTTCCGAGAAATCAGACTGCAGATAAAGGTTGCTCAATCCACCTACGACGCAGGCAGTTCCCATCAGAATAATTGAAGCAGGCCAGCCGGCAAGAGCAGGAAAGGCCAATTCAAGGAACACGCCGAGGTGTAGGGCGGCAAAATGCGGCGCCCTCAGACAGCCCGAGCGTAGGCATGGTGAAGGCCACCGAGCACTGAGCGCGCGACCACTCGGCCGGCCGGTTGCGAGGATCTGACAATGGGACTTCGCAGCCCGAGGCTACGGTGTGGTCGCTCGTGGTTGTAGTAGTCAGCAAATTCGACCAGCACGGCCTGTAGATGACGCTCGTTGATCACGATGATGTGGTCGAGACATTCAGTTCGGATCGTCCGCACGATCCGCTCGCCGATCGCGTTCGCTTTGGGCGCCCGCGGCGGCGTTCGTATTCCCGTGATTCCCAGATTGGCCAGCCGTTCGTCGAAGTCGCCGCCATAATCCGCATCTCGATCGTGGATCAGGAACGTCGGCCGTCGACCCAGCGACGTCGCTTCCACGACCTGCCGCCAGATCCAGGCGGCGGTCGGGCTGGCGCTGACATCGACGTGGATCCACTCCCGGCGTTCATGGCGGATGAGAAAGAAGACATAGAGGGTGCGATAGCCCACGGTCTGGACCACGAAGAGGTCGGCGGCCCAGATGCCCCGCAGCTCGTTTTTGAGGAAGGTCCGCCAACGCTGCTGGTCGCCTGCCGGCCGGACCGAGCGCCACCGATAGCGCCGGATCGAGCGGTTGCTGACGATGATGCCCAGCTTCAGGAGTTCGCCTCGGATACGCTCGCTGCCCCAGACCGGATTCTCCTTGGATATCCGGGCGATGAGCTCCCGGACCTCGCCGCTCAGGTGTGGCCGCCCCAACCGTCCCCGGGACTTCCAGGTCCAATACAGCCGCCAGCCCTTTCGGTGCCAGCGTAGGACGGTCTCTGGTCGGACCACGCGAAGCTGCTCCTGCCAGCCCTCCGGCCAGACGGCCCGCAGCCATACCCACACGACACGATCACGAGCCCGAAGTCGAGGGCGGAGATTCGTACGCAACGCGACCTGGAGCTGGTGCCGGAGGGCCACGTTCTCCAGCATCAACGCCCTTCGCGAGCCAACGCTCGCAAGGAGGCTACGACCGATCAGGAGGAGCAGGCCGATCACTGAGTTAGCCTAGCAAGCCGCTGCTGACCTGCCATCCGATTGGACGGACTTTTGCCGCCCTTCACGTGTAGGAGTCAACGAGAGCGTAATATCCGGAAAAGAATAAGGCAAGCACCTGCAATTGGCGCTACGATCGCTGCTACAAAAAGCGCTCGGCTTGTCCCGCCCACAGTTAGGATGCTTGACAATCCGAAGCAGATGAAGCTGAAGCCCGTAAAAAAAGCCAAATCGAAAACAGGGCGTAAAGAAACCTCTCTGTAGCTCTCGCGAGCTAGGCTCGACCTCCGTAACGCCAAGCCGAGCGCTATTAGAACGATTCCGCTAACCAGCATTCCGATCCCTGTCATTCGAACACCATGCAGTCAACTTAGAGGAACGTCAAGCCATCCGGCGGCTCTTCAGATCGCCAAGCGACGCTGTTTGCCGGAGGGAAGAGTGTCTCCAGTAGCTAAGGCTTGTGGAGATCACTCTTTCATCCTAACTGCAGAACATTTGCTGCAACACGTTCATTTCCCAGATGAAACCGGAGAATCCCTGCCGGATTCCAACAAAGCCACCGATGACCCCCCCTGCCACGCCCAGGGGTATCGCAGCCAACGGATCCATTGCCATCCCGATGGCTGCTCCGACGAGTATTCCCACCCCCATCCCAGCGGCGCCCCAAGCGAAGGTATTGATGCCTCCGGCGACCAACCCTGCGACATACGCTGGTGCACACAAGATGGAGGCGCCAGAAGGGTCAACATTATTCACGGGATTGTCGGCACCGTACACGTAGAGATTTGGACCGGGCTTGGAGTCCTCCTGCGTCCAGCGGCCGACGGAGGCGTCGTAGTAGCGCATGCCGAACTTGTAGAGGCCAGTGCTGGAGTCGAAGAAGCCGCTCGCGAAGAGCCACGGGTTCGCAACGGTGCCGGTGCTCGTCCTGATCTTTCCGTAGGGCTCGTACGAGTACGTGTTCACGACCGCGCCCGCGCTGTCGCTCAGCCCGACGACCGAGCCGAGCCCGTCGAAGAGGTAGTAGTACGGAGTGTAGTTCGGTATGCCTGGCACTCGTTCCTCAACCAGTTGGCCCTTGTTGTCCCGGGTATACGGGGTATTACCACCGACACCGGTGCTCGCGCCGCCGCAGCCCAGCACGTTGTAGGCGAAGTTAGTCGAGCCGGCCGTGACCCGCTCGGTCTGGGTTGCGCCGCTGTAGGTCATATTCAGGGCAGACTGGCCGGGAGCGGCAATGCTGGTCGTCTGGTCCTTCGCGTTGTAGCTGAAGCTCAGGCCCGCGCTGTTGCCGGTCTCGTTACCATTCGCATCGAAGGAGTAGGTGGTGCTGCCAGAGCTGGTCAGTTCGTTAGCGGCGTTGAAGGCCTGGCTTGCCCCATTGTTGTTGGTTAGATTCCCGTTGGCGTCGTAGCCGTAGCTGTACGAGCCACCCGCCCCCGAGGCGCTAACGAGTCGGTTGAGCGCGTTGTAGCTGTAGTTGCTCGTGGCATTGTTGACGTCGGTCACGCTCCAGCGCAGGTCCGTGTCGTCTGTCCTGTTGGTGCTGCAGGGGTTCAGCCGGTTGTAGCAGTAGCTGAAGCTGTTCAGGGTGCTGGGCCCTTTCGTCGCCTTGATCTGGGTCAGCCGCTCCGAGGAGTCGTAGCTCATGTTCTCGGTTACACCGTTGGGATAGGCGGTGCTGGTCCGCCGGTATCCGGCGTTGTAGGTGAAGTTTGTGATCCCGCCGTTGGGCTCGGTCAGGCTGCTCAGCTCGTTGACCTGGTCGTAGGCGTAGGTCACGCTGCCGCCCGGATCCTGAAGCGAGGTCAGGTTGCTCACCGCGTCATAGCCGTAGTTCATGGTGGTCGTATCCGGGAGCACCTTCTTCGTCTGCCGGTTCAAATTGTCGTAGGTGAAATTCGTGATCCCGGTGTTGTCCTGCAGGCGGGTGACATTGCCGTCGTTGTCGTACCTCACGGAGTCCGATCCCCGCGGGCCAATCTGGTGGAAGGTGGGGCGGCGGGCGCCCAGCGACGGCACCGTTCGTTCTTGGGCGCCGCCCCCGGAGTCGAGGCCGAAGACGAGGGGGCGTGAG
>Ga0207416_1000491_pt1 | contig 67343 bp, 76 predicted proteins | sample PaiPotPPM11metaG_FD_184107 | JGI IMG/M metagenome (GOLD analysis project Ga0207416, IMG submission 184107) | Iron sulfur acid spring bacterial and archeal communities from Banff, Canada, to study Microbial Dark Matter (Phase II) - Paint Pots PPM... ... | reverse complement strand
AGGCATCCAGATACCCCGAACAGCCGACGACACCGGCGCTCGCGGCCGCGGGAGAGAAGAACAAGGACCATAAGGAGGTGGTAGAGACTCCAGGGATTGACCCTCCATCAAACCGGGGCAACCTCACAGGCCCGTCGTCGATCGGCCCACGGTGCTCTTGGATCAACTCCCGCGCGGTGCTCGCACTCAAGCCGAGGAACTCCTGGCACACCTCCAGGAGGCATGGACAGGCTTCAAGTCAGGGAATACGGCTACGGCTGCGGTGGGCGAGCCTCGGCCGGGCTACGATCCAGCGTTCACGACGCTGCGTGCGCGAGTAGCGGCAAAAGCTCAGGAACTGGGACGGGGACAGCGGACCCTCTGGCGGCTGAGGGCTGAGTATGAACGGGACGGTCTCTGGGCATTAGTGGATCGCCGCCACATACGCGCACGAAGGCCTTTCGGGGATGTCAAGCTAGAGATTCGGGCGGCGCTCCACCAAGAGCTTTCTGCGCAGACTGACAGGTCGAACATCAGTGCCAGGCGGTTACGGCGGCTCGTTCAGGACCGCCTGGACGGCACCCATGGCGTGGGGGCCTTTCGTGCTCCGCACCCAAGTACGTTTCATCGCCTCTTGCGGGAACTCGCGAGAGGGCGGGGGCCATTCGGCGAGGCGAAAGCGCGGCGTAACATCGCGAATCGCCCGGATACCCCGTACCGTCGATTCCTTGCGACCCGGCCAGGGGAGTATGTGCTCATCGACTGCACACCGCTGGACGTGTACGCGGTCGATCCCGTGTCGTTCAATTGGATCTCGCTGGTGCTGACGATCGCGCTCGACCTCTACACGCGGTCAATCCTGGCCTGGCGGTTCACACCGCGGGACGCGAAGGACATCGATGCGACGCTCTTGTTAGCCGATATCATCCGTCCGAAGCCCATGCGGGATGGCTGGCCCGCTGCGGCTCAGTGGCGGTACCACGGTGTCCCCGAACACCTGGTGATTCCCATGGGCGACACTCGGCCGCTGGCCGGGATTCCCGTCGTCTACCCCGAGACGATCGTTGCCGATCATGGGCGGATCTTCATGTCGCAGGAGCTCCAGGACGCCTGCGTACGGCTTGGCATCTCGATCCAGCCAACGCGCGTGTTTACCCCAACCGACAAGGCCCACATCGAGCGGGTGTTCCGGACGATCCGCGAGTCGTTCCTGGAGAACCTGCCCGGGTATAAGGGGCCGAATGTGTACGCGCGCGGCGCCGATGTGGAGAATGACGCCTTCTACTTCGTCAATGAGCTCGAAGGACTCTTCGCCGAGTGGGTAGCGGCCGTGTACCAGGTCCGGCATCACGATGGGCTCCAGTTGCCGGCCGCGCCCGGGTTGCACGTGAGTCCCAACGACATGTATGACGAGGGCCTTGCCCGGGCCGGTTTTGTGGCGGTCCCGCCCAGCCCGTCGCTTTACTACGAACTCCTCCGCACGGAATGGCGGACGATCCAGCACTATGGGGTGGAAGTGGGCGGGCTGCGCTATGATGGCGAGGCGTTGAACTCCTACCGCAACCGGTCGTCCCCCTATGGGGGGCTCGCCCAGGGGAAGTGGCCGATCAAGTACGATCCGCGCGACCTCTCGTGCGTCTACTTTCAGGTCCCGGAGAGCCGCGAGTGGACGGCCCTTTCGTGGTGCGATGCTGGGGACCCGGCTCGCCCGTTCAGCGATGTCACGCTCGGGTATGCGAAGGCGCTGCTCCGGGCCCGCAACGGCAATGTCAAGAATCATGAGGCGATCGCAGAGGTACTGAACGCACTCGTGGCCCGGATCGCGCGGGAGGAACTGCACGGCCGTGCAGAGCGCAAACTTGCGGCGAAGGCGTTCCTCGATCTGCAGCAGCTGCGCCGTGATCGCGGCGGAGCGCTGGAGCACGCCGAGCAGTCGCCCGCCCACGAACCGGCCACCAACCCTGAGGTGATTGACCTCAGCGCGCTCGTGCCCATGCGGGTCGCGCGTGACGACGATGAAGAATCATAGCGGTCGGCGCGTCTCCACGACGGTCCATGCTCCGTTGCGGCTGGCCGCGCCGGCAGCCCCGCGCCAGGAGCAGTCGGTGAGCGTTCTCGCGTATGAGATCACCGTCCCCGACCTGACCATTAAGGAAGGCTGGATCGATTTTGCATCCCGAAGACTGAGCATACCGCCCACGTTGCCTGGACCCGCAGCGCGCAGTGCCATGACCCCGCAGGAGCGCGACCGGTTCGACGCGCGACGCATGGCTCACCATGCCACGTTCGGGCCGATTCTGACCCCGCAACTGGAGCGCATCCACGCGGCGCTGACCCACCAAGTGACAGCTAACCTGCACAGCGCGCTCCCGGGAGCCCGACGGGGCAGCATCATCGATGGTTACGGTAGCCTGGGGAAGACCACGACCCTGCTCGAGTTTGGACGCCGGTACCAGCGTGCGATGCGGAAACACTTCCCGAACGGGGCTACTCCGGCTGGCGATGAGTTTGTGCCCGTCGTGTACTTGTCCGTGCCCGCCAATACTACCATCAAAGGCCTCAACCGCCATTTTCTCGCTTTCTATGGCCTCACCACACCGCAAAGCCGGACGACAGACCACATGACCCTTGATATTATCCGGCTGGCCCGGCGTTGCGGCACGACGCTCGTGCTCGTGGATGATGTGCATTTCCTGCCGATGCGGCAGGAGACGGGTCGGGTCCTCAACGACCATCTCAAACATCTCGCCAACAGCATCGCGGCGACGTTTGTCCTCGCGGGGATTGGTCTGGAGGAGGGCGGCCTGCTCAACGAAGGGAAGCACCCGGGCACAGAAGCGACCTCGCAAACGGGCAGCCGCTTCACGTTGCACCGGGTGGAGCCGTTTGTGACGCAGACGCTGGCCGGGCAAGCCGAATGGCACGCGCTCCTCCAGGCGGTCGAGAGCGAACTCGTGTTGCTCGACGCCCGGCCGCAGATGCTCACTGGGCTGGCCTCCTACCTGTATGAGCGCACCGCCGGCGTCATCGGTTCTCTTATGGCGTTAGTCCGGGCGGGCGCGAATCTGGCGATTACGAGCGGGGCCGAGCGTCTCACGAAGCACGTGCTCGACCAGATCCCCCTCGATTACCACGCCGAGCGGGAACGGGTACGGCGAACCGGTCGGTCGACGGCACCTCCCACACGGACGGCGCTGAGTGTCGATCGGGCCGTCCAGCTGGTCGCTCGTGTGCGCCGCGCCGCCGCGTTGTGAGCGGACACCGGCTCCCCCTCCATCTTCCCGTCGTAGAGGGGGAGTCATTTCGCAGTTATGCTGATCGGAGCGCTGCCGACCTGGGCATGTCGCTGGCGGGATTTCTTGCGGTCGCCGGGATCGTCGACGATCTACGTGTCATCGCGCTGCCCCTGAGCTACGGTGTTGTCCTTCCCGATGATCGTCTGCGACGGTTCTCGTATGCCACCCGCCTGTCAGAAGCGCGGGTCGAGCAGATGCTCCTCAGCCGGTATCATGGAACGACCCTTGATCTTTCCGGGGTTGATCCGTCCCACCCAACGAGCCTGTCCAGGATCGCTGTCCGCGCTTGGGCGTACGTGGTCGGTTCCCATGCGTGTCCCGACTGCGTCCGAGAGTTGGGCGGCGCGTGGCTGGTGGCTTGGAAGCTGCCGTGGTCGTTTGCGTGTGTCCGACACCGCCGGCTTCTGGTCGATGTCTGTCCATGTTGCGGCCGCCGCCTCGGCGCGGGCATGCAGGACGGACGAAGTGCGCCGACGTTTCGGTCCCGGGTGCCTGTCCCCGGCCGCTGCGGCAACCCCTTGCCGAAGGGGGTCGCCGGGCAGGGCCGCACCGCGGTGCCCTGCGGTCAGCCAATCGCGGAGATAGCCAGCGAGACCGTTCGGGCCTATCCTCGTCTCGTGGCCTCGCAAGCGCTCGTGAACACCGCCATCGAGGGCGCGCCGATGGTGGTGGGCGGTACGCCGGTCGCAACCCTGGACTATTTCGCCGACCTGCGGGCCCTGTGCGCGTTGCTCCTATTTGGGTGCACGCGGGATGCGGTTCCGGAGAGTCCACGCGCCGCCCGCCAGGCGCTGGACATGTACGCCGCGGAGCGGGACAGGAAGGCCGAAGCGCGGCGGGCGTTAGGGCAGGAGGGCGCGGACTTTCGGTGCGGGCCCCGCACCCGGTACTTTACGGCGACGCCACGCCGTGCTGCTCTCATGGCCGCCATTGTTCCCCCGGCCGTGGCGATCCTCGCCGCGCCCTCTTCCGCTGATCTCGTCCAGCAGATGAGGCCGTACGTCGAGGTTGCGGAGCGACGGAGCCGGGCGCAGGCCATGAACCTCCCCGCTTACTTTGAGTTCTCACCCGGGCTGCGGACCGCGTTTGGGCAGTGTCTCGCACCGTCTGTGGTCTTTACGCATCGCGCGGGGCTGCACGTTCGCGCCGTGCAGAAACGGCGATGACACTATGTGTTCACTCCCGCGCACGTGCCGCAACTCTTCTGGCCGGATCTGTACGCATCGCGATTCGCCGATTTCTTTCCCGGCCGGACGGCGGACTATGTGCGTCGCTACTGCTCGATGGCGTTGGTGAAACTCTGCGGAGCGTATACGTGGCGCGAGGCGGCCCAGCATCTTGAGCTGCACGGGGTCAACGGGGCAAAGTCTGCCAACGGTATGCTGACCGCGCTCAAGCGCGGCGAACCGGCGGAAGTCTTCGCCAGACGGCTGCACGAAGTCGCGGACTGGTTGGAGAATGATTCGCTGCGAGTCGACTTCGGTGCCCGTCGGCAGGTGCTTAGCGACTTCCGCGAGATCCCCTGGCCGGAGTGGAGTCGCCTGTGCGTGGGCGCGGGTCTGCATCCGGGGAAGCCTCGCGGCCGCAACCGCTACGGCGCGGCGTGGCTATGGTGTCATCTGACCCTGGGGGATCATCGTTTCGCCCCCGCCCTGCAAGGCGGCCCTCGGGAAGCCGTTCGGGAAGTGTATCGACGTTTCGTCAAGTTTGAACTTTCCCGATTCAAGGCGCTACTTACGGACTACGGAGCCCGTCTCCTGCGGTCCGAGACCTCAGAGTTGGTAAGTGCCGATCACATCGTGCCGGGGTGATCGGGTGTATACGCGGTATCGCGCCGAGACGAAGCGGCGATTCGGACGTCGCCACCAGGCTCCCTCTTGACCTTCCCCTCTACGGCAAGGCGTAGCCTGCTATTGATTGGAGGGGCCCATGGACGGAAAGTTGATCGGCGAAGTTGCCAGGGCGTAGCATCTCGGAACGGCCGGTGCTGAGGAAGCGCCAAACGAGCAGCACCGCCAGGGCCAGGAAGACGATGTTAAGGACCGAGGTGTAATTCCACGCGAGATGGGCCTTAGCCACGATGGCCCGACGGGTGGCGGGACGAGGCCGGCCGCGCGGAAGAGAAACGCCACGACCAACCCGGCCGGTGCCATCGTGATATAGGATGCAGCGAGCAAGTGCAGGGGCATCCGTCGCCCGTAGTACTTGCGGTAGATGTCTAGTATCGGCAAGATGATGAGGTCGGCGAAAATGAACGAGACCACCCGCAGATACATTGAACGAGCTGGACGTGGACACACGGCGTCGGCTTCCTAATGTCCTAGGCGAGGCGGCGACGAACTCCTACGGCGGAGACGTTCGCTATTGCGAGGCCGCCCGGGACAGTCGCATAGTGCTGCTGGAGGATCCTCACCCCTCGCTGCGCTCCATCTGCCGGATCAACTCTTGCACCCGTCGCTGAATCTCGTCCCGGACCCGGCGCATCTCGGGCAGCGGCATCCCCTTCGGATCGGGAAGCTCCCAGTCGATATACTGTTTGCCGGGGATGTACGGACACTGGTCGCCGCAGCCCATCGTCACGACCACGTCCGCCCACGTGGCCAAATCGTCGGTAAGCTTCTGGGGTGTCCTGGCGGAGAGGTCGATGCCTACCTCCCGCATCACCTCCACGACCTCCGGGTGCACGCGCTCCGCTGGCGTCGTGCCCGCCGACCGCGCTTCGTGGCGGCCCTCGGCGAGCTGCTCGAAGAAGGCCTGGCTCATCTGGGAGCGCCCGGCATTGTGGAGACACACGAACAGCACGCGGGCCATCAGCGCGACCTCGCCTCAGCCGGAGGGTTCCCCTCCTTCGCTTGCGCGGCGGCCTGCGCGGAATGAGGTACCACAACCTCGGCGGCCACTTCCGCAATGGCCGGGTAGAGCGCTCTCACGGCGACGACGGCCAGGAGACCCCCAACCAGCTGGGCCACGATGAAGGGGCCCGCGGAGGCCGGCGCGATCCCGGCGAACGTATTGGACAGGGTGCGGGCAAGCGTCACCGCGGGGTTGGCAAAGCTCGTGGACGACGTGAACCAGTACGCGCCTCCGATGTAGGCGCCGACCCCGAAGGGCACCGCGGCATTGCGGCCGGACCGCACACCCCCGAAGATCACGAGTAACAACCCGAACGTGGCCACGACCTCTCCGAGCCACAGGCCGGGACCCCAGCGGACCTTGGTCGAGATGTCCACGGGAGGCAGGGAGAACATCACATTGGCCACGACCGCGCCCGCGACGCCGCCGCCAATCTGTGCAAGCCCATAGACCAGCCCGTCTCGCGCGCTGATCCCGCCCAGGAACCCGTCGGCGAGCGTCACGATGGGGTTCAAGTGTGCCCCGGAGACGGGACCGACGGCGAGGATGATCGCCACAAGTGCTGCCGCCGTGGCGGCCGCGTTTTCCAAGAGCTGCAGCCCTCCATCATGAGGGCTGAGGTGCTCGGCCGCGACCCCGGATCCGATCACGGCCGCAAGGAGCAGGGCCGTTCCTATGAACTCGGCCAGCGCGCGGCGCGAGAGCGTGGCCGAGCTCATGTGCGCGCCGGAATACCACGGCGTGCTCGGACCGCATGCCACGCGGCTACGTAGCCGATGATCACGAGCAAGAACCCTGCTCCGAGCAGCCACGCCGCGACCTGCGACGACGTGGGCAGCATGGTGGCCAACAACAACGCGCCGCCGGCCGCCACCCATGCGACAGCGCGCCAGCCGGCCCGTGCCACGCCTGCGAGCATGAGGATGATGGACACCAGAAGCAGGGGGACGGCACGTTGGTTGAGGACGGTTAGCAGTGGGTGGGCAGCTGTCTGCGGCTGCTCGGGGCCCGGCATCGAACCCATGCCGCTCATCCCGCCCCGTGTCGCCAGACTGCCTCCCGCGGCCCCCACGCCGCCCAGGAATCCTGCGACGAGCGAGACGATCATGCCCGCGCAACTTGCCACGGTGCCGACCCCGCCGGCCACCTGGCACGCGACGTCGCGTCGAGTGCGGGCCGCCGCCGGCTTGCGCCGTGCTTCAGCTGATGGAACGGTTCCCGGACGTGCTTCGTGCATACGTGGTCCCTCCGCTCGGCGGCGCGAGACATGCATGCTCGAGGATTTCTCGCACGTTAGTGCTTCTCCGCCCCAGCGACGAGCTTCTGATTCTCGATGATGTGGCAGAAGTGGGCTCGTGCGGCGATCTTCTGGTGCGGAAGGGCTGCCGCCGTGCGCTGGAGCCGTTTCAATTCTCGCGCCATCATCCGCAATCCCCGGATCCGGGACTCGATCTCGGCCACCTTGGCCTTGATGAGTTCCAGCACATAGGGGCAGGGCGAGACGCCGCGGTCGCGAAAGGCCAGCACCTCCTTGATCTCGTCCAGGGCCACCCCCAACACTTTGGCGCTGCGGACGAACTCCAGCCGCTCGGCATCGCGCTCGGTGTAGTCTCTGTAGCCGGACTTCGTCCGTGGAGCGGGTGGCAAGAGCCCGATCTCCTCGTAGTACCGGATCGTCTTGGGATTCACGCCAACCTTCTTCGCCAGCACGCCGATCTGCATTTCGCACCACCCACCACACAAAGCATATACCTTCCAGCAATCTGGAAGGTCACCCGCGATCCCATCGACGGGGGCCACGCCGGGCACCTGGGCACGTCGTCACAGGTGGCTCTCCCCGGCCCAAGGTGACGCGCTAGGCGGCGGCCGGTGCGCCCCGAGCCGGCCGGCCAAGGCTCAGCACGGCGTTGATGAACAGCTCCGGCCGCCCCCAGAGCGAGTTGACGAAGATCGCGGTGACGCTCACCGCCATTGCTGCCATCGCCCAGACCGGATAGACGAGGCCGGTCGCCGCGAGCGGGATGCCGATCCCGTTGAAGCAGACAGCCAGCGTCACATTCTGCAGCATCTTCCGATAGCTCCGGCGGCTGATCTCTCGGGCGACCAGGATAAGGCCGAGCCTCTTGCCGAGCACGATAATGTCGGCCGACTCGATCGCGATGTCGGTGCCGCTGCCCATCGCGATGCCGACATCCGCCTGCATGAGGGCCGGCGCATCGTTGATGCCATCGCCCACCATCGCCACCTTGCCCTGGCGCTGGAACTCGCGCACGATCTCGGCCTTCCGGCCGGGCAGGACCTCGGCGTAGACCTCGTCGATCCCGGCCTCGCGGGCGGTCCGCCGGGCCGCCCGCTCGTTGTCTCCGGTGACGAGGATTGCCCGGAGCCCGGCCCTGCGGAGCGCCGCCATCGTCTCGACGGCATCGGCCTTGAGCCGGTCGCCGAGCGCGACGAGACCGAGGGCCCGGCCCTCGCGTCCGACGACGATGACCGTGCGGCCGGCCTCCTCGAGCTCGACGATGCGATCACCAAGCGGCTCGAGGCGGATGCCCCGCTCGCGGAGGAATCCCGGGCTACCCACGAGGACCTCGCGCCCGGCGACGCGGGCGACCACACCTCTGCCGGGGAACGCGTCGAACGCCTCCACTTCGGGCACGACGAGGCGGCGGTCGGCAGCCTCCCTGACCACGGCGCGCGCCAGGGGATGCTCCGAGGCGGCCTCGACCGCAGCGGCAAGGGCGAGTAGCTCGTTCTCATCCAGGCCCACTGCGACGACCTCACGAGCCACGGGCTTTCCCTCAGTGAGGGTGCCGGTCTTGTCGAGCACCACATGCGTCACGAGGCGGTAGGTCTGGAACGCCTCGCCCGTGCGCATCAGGATGCCCCGGTCGGCCGCCTCGCCGGCCCCACGCACGATCGAGAGCGGGGCCGAGATGCCGACGGCGCAGGGATAACCCATCACCAGCACGCTGAGCGCCGCGAACACCGCACGGCTGAGATCGGCATGACCCCCGAGGAGCGGGGGGCCGACGAGCCAGCCGACGAATGCCAGCACGGCGATGGCCAGCATGCTCGGCGTATAGACCCGCAAGACGCGGTCGACGAGATGCAGGATGCCGGGCTTGAGGGCGCGCGCGTCCTCGACCTGGCGGACGACCCGCTGGAGGAAGCTCTCCTCTCCCACCGCTGTCACGAGGACGAGCAATGTGCCGGTGCCGTTGATCGAGCTGCCGACGACTTGGTCACCCTTCTGCTTCTCGACCGGCACCGGCTCGCCGGTCACCAGCGACTGGTCGACCGCCGACTGGCCGTCGACGACCTCACCGTCGACGGGCACGCGCTCGCCGGGCCGGATCCGGACCAGGTCCCCGACCGCCACGGCCTCGACCGGGAGCTCGAGCTCCTGGGTCCCGCGGATGACGCGGGCGGTGTCCGGCTGCAGATCGAGCAGCTGCTTCACCGCCTGCGAGCTCCGCGTCTTGACGATCAGCGACAGCCACTCCGAGAAGATGTGGTACGTCCCCACCATGACGGAGACGGCGAAAAACGGGGCCGTCGGATATCCGGCGGGCCGCAGCGCGAGCCCGATCACGCCGCCTGCGATCCCGGCGAAGGCACCGATCTCGAGCAGCACATGCTGGTTCAGGATCCCCCGGCGGAGCGCCTGGAATGCCATGTGGAGGATGTGCCTCCCGACCCCGAACACCAGGGCGAGGGCGAGGCCGCCGACGATCCACGGCGTCGCCTCGACGAGCGGGCCCTGCTGCCGGAGCACGAAGAGCGCGGCCGCGACGACGCCCAGGCCGAGCGCGCCACCGATCGCAGCCCACAGGCCGCTCGAGCGGAGGCCGAGAAACGCCAAAGCTGCCAGGCTGAGCACAATGACGGCGGGAAGCGCGGTCATCCAGATCCCGGTCGGGGTCGCGATGAGCGCGATCGCGGCTAGGCTGAGCCCGACGGTGACGACGAAGCGCCGGCCCTCGCGCACCAGGTCGCGCTCCTCCTCCTCGAACGGGCGTAGCTTGCGCGGGTCATAGATCGTGTAGCCGAGGTCGCGGAGGGTCTCGAGCAGCTGCTCCGGCCTGGCGCGGTCGGGGTCGTACTCCACGAGCGCCTGCTCGTGGGTCAGACTCACCGCCACCTTGTCCACGCCGGGCAGGCGGCCGAGCGCCTTCTCGATCGTGCCGGTGCACAGCGAGCAGTGAAGCCCCCCGATCCGGGCGCGGATCTTCTTCCGGCCCGGGCGGGTCGACGGCTCCTCGCTCCACAATCGTTCGGCTGTCGCGGTTGTTGCGCTCATGACGAACTCCTTTCGGGTGCCAATCCCATCATGCCGGCTTCCACCGTTTGATGAAGAGGGCGAGCGTCACCTCGATCGGGCCCGGGCTGCACGCGGTAGTCGAGCTGCTCGAGCTTTGCTCGCACATCCCAACCTACACCTTCCAGTGGCTGGAAAGTCAAGCAGTTGCTTGGGCGGCCCGTCGGAGTAGAGAAGAGTAGCGAACGCCACGAACGGACGGCTCAGGAACGCAAGGCGAGCGCAAAGAGATTGAGGAAGGGCCGCTCCGGAGAGTTACGCGGAGAACTCGACGAGGTGAATGCCACGGCATGAAGTGATCGGCGCCGCGATCATGCGGGTGCGCGGCTCGCCGGCGCGGCTTCGAGGGCCTGAAAGATCCCGAAGATCCTGGGCCGGACGGCGAGTACCGTTAGGCCGGCCTGCCGGACGAGCTCGAGCGGGTTCCGATTCCAGTGGCAGCCGAGCCGCGCCGCATGCCGCTCCGCCGTGCGGTCCTGCCACCGCCCGAGCCACTCGCGCTCGCTGCGCCCGTGCTCCAGGAGGAGAATCCGGCCCCTCGGGCGGCAGACGCGCGCCATCTCTCGCAGGGCCGCCACGGGGTGGGGGAAGGTGCACGTACTGAGCGTCGAGACGACGGTGTCGAAGGACTCGTCGGGGAACGCCAGCGCCTCGGCGTCCATGCGGACGAAGGTGACGGATCGCCCCAATTTGAGAGCCCGCCTCCGCGCGATCGCGAGCATGCCCGGGCTGAGGTCCACGGCGGTAATGTCGCAGTCACTTGGGTAGTACGGCAAGTTCTTTCCGGTTCCGACCGCCGCCTCCAGCACGCGTCCCGATGCGCGCCGGAGCAGCGCGCGGCGGAGCGACGGGACGCCCAGCAGGGCAAGGAGCAGATCGCTGAGATCGTACCATCGGGCGAATCGATCGTACTTCTGCCGAATCTCACTCGCGGTCAACCGCACGGGCATGTGTCAGCTCGTGTGTGCGTCGAGATCGCGATGGCCTCCAGCGTCAGGCCCGCGGCACGGCCGGCCTTGACGATGAGATCATCGCGGTCACCCGCTCATATTCCTCGACCGTGATCTCGCCTGATGCGAGGCGGCGCTTGAGGATCATGATAGGATCGTCGAGGGGCACCGCCGGTGCGCTTGCCTCCTCGAGGCGCGGCTGGACCGGTGGGACATTGGCCCCCTGTTCGCGGCCCTGCGTGCCGCCCATCATGCCCATTCCGAAGAACATCGCCGCCGGGCACGCCAAAATCGCGGCCGCATAGAGCACGGTGCCGAGGGGTATCCCCGCGACCAGCGCGATGCCGGCGGCGCCGAGCGCCGCGCCGAGCCAGTACCATTTGCGATCGACCGCCATCAGAGTTCCTCCACCACCGCTAAAAGAATTGCCACAGGTTCAACCCCAACTGCGTGAAGAGCTGCTGGGCCAGAATGCTCATGTAGAACATCTTGTTCATCAACATGAGCACGCCCACCACGGTCAGCGCGGCGCCGCTCAGCAGTTCGATCGGCCGGGACCAGCGGCGCAGCCAGCGGAATGCCCCCACCGCCCGCGTGAACGCCGCGCCGGTCAGCACGAACGGCACGCCGAGCCCCAGCGCGTAGACGAGCAGCAGGAGCGCGCCGGTGCGGACCGTGCCGGTTGATCCCGCATAGGTGAGGATGGAGGCCAGGATCGGACCGACGCAGGGGACCCAGGCAAAGGCGAAGGCCGCGCCGAGCAGCGTCGAACCCAGCACCCCGCGGGGCCGGCCCGTGAGCGGAAGGCGATGCTCTCTCATGAGGGCGCCCACGCGCAGGATGCCCAACAGCGAGAGGCCCATCGCGATGATGAAGACCCCGGAGATCTGGTTGAGGACCGGCCGGTAGTCGGCCAGCAGGGCGCCGATCGCGGACGCGGAGGCGCCGAGGCCGACGAACACCAGGGCGAATCCGAGCACAAACAACACGGATTGGCCGAGCACGCGCCGAGTCTGATCCGGCGCGCCGGCCTGCAACTCGTTGACCGAGACGCCGGAGACATAGGACAAGTACCCGGGAACCAGGGGCATCACGCACGGCGAAAGGAACGAGACGGCGCCGGCTGCGAAGGCGAGGAGCAGGTGTGGCGGCGAGGGCGTCACGGCCGACCGTGCCTGCGCGTTTCGAACGGGGCCTCTGGGTGCATCCTCAGAGGAGCCGCCACAAAGGCGACGCCGGCCCGCAGCTCATAGGGTACACAAACATCACGACCAGACCCAGGGCCTGCAGTGCGAGCAGTCCGAGGAGGGCCGACGCGCCGAGGCTGAGGACTCCCCCGGGTGAAGACGGGGCGACACGCTGAGGCTTTGGGCCATCGACGAGCCGCGCGATCCGCTGTTCGATCCATGATCCCTCGTCCGCGAAGGCCTGCGCGGCGCCGAGCGCCGGCCCGCCGAGGGCCTGCTGCCATACTTTCGCCAGCGCGCTCGCCAGCGCGAGCGGCCGTTCGGTCACGCCAACGGCGAGATCGTCGCTCGCCAGCTCCTTGTCGGCTTGAAGGCGCCGATAGGCGAGGCGGCTCGTCGGCAGATAGAAAAAGGCGTCCCGAAGCACGGTTGCGAGCCAGACGACCAGGACGTCGTGTCGCGCCGCGTGCCCCAGTTCGTGGGCGAGCACGGCGTCCAGTTCGTGGACATCGAGGTGTTCGAGCATCCACGTCGAGAGGAGCAGGGTCGGGCATCGCACTCCCCAGCCAAGAGCTATGGGGTGGGGGTGAATCCCCACGCGCACCTGCGGCCGGGGGACCCCGAGCCGGCGCGCCAGACGCTCGGCGCGGGCCTGGAGATCGGGACCGGCCGCCATCGTCCCCCGTCGGAGGGTCCACGACACCAGTCCGAACCGCAGCAGGCCCCATGCGATCGCGCCGAGGACGCCCGCGCCCATGGCGGCCGGACCCGCGGTGCCCAGCATGTCGTCCCAGGGGGGCGCGGCGAGAAAGCAGATGCGTCCCATGAAGTGATGGAGGCCGATGGCTCCGACGGCGAGACTGGCGGCCGGAGCGGCCAGCACAAGCAACTCGAGACGGCGCCGCTGCCGCCAATCGTCGACACGTCCGAGGGCGCCGAGGACGGCGTAGCCGCCCAGGACGACCAGCAACAGGCTCAGGAGGATCAACAGCGCATGCATGTCAGGGCTTCTCCTCTTGTGCCCGCCGCCGCGCGATCCGAGCGAGGATCTGGGGTGCGCGTGAAACCGCGCGGGGATCCGACACGGCCTTCAACTGCGCGAGCGTCACCCCCGTGAAACTGATCAGGAGGTTTTCGAGAATCCGTCCCACGAATCGGGACACGAACTCTTCCTCGGTGAAGTTCGAGGAGTACACGTAGGCCTGCCCGTGCCGCTGAGCCCGCAAGAGCTTCTTCCGCGCGAGGCGGGCCATCGTGGTCATGACAGTGGTGTAGGCGATCCGCCGGCGCTTGGACAGCGTCTCGAACACGTCCCGTACCGTGCTGCCCTTCGCCGGGTGCGCCCAGACGAACTCCATGATCTCCGCTTCGAGATCGCCGAGGACTTTGCGAATCCCCTCGCGGTCGGGGCGATAGACCCGAATATCCGGATCACGGGTCATCGACGCACCACGTCCTCACCCGGCGCGCGGCCGCGCACACTCCGGCGCGTCCCCACTCATCGCGGCTCCTGCGCCAGACGGCGCACAATCTCGAGCATCTGCCCGGCGTGGCCGCCGAAGTAGATGTCCGCGCGCTGCACTCGGATGCGCCCTTTGCGGTCCACGATCACAAAGCCCATCTGGGCGACGCCGGTCATGCCGCCCATCGGCTGCCCCGGCTTGGGGAGGAAGTCATACGCGCGGGCGACCGTGAGGTCCTGGTCGAGAAGCACCGGCACGCTGATCCCGGTCATGGCTTTGAGCCGGCGCGAGGCATCCGGCGTATCGCTGTTGATTACGTACAGGTTCGCCTCATTCCGGAGTCCACCGAGCACCCCGCCGGACCGCTGCAGCTCGCCGAGCTGCTCGACGCAGAGCTGTCAGGTGATCCCCATGTGGAAGACCAGCACGGTGGGCCGTCCGTGTCCGGGCGTGACGGGGTAGGACCGGCCCTCCGAATCCACCAGCGTGAAGGCCGGAGCCGGCCTGCCTACGAGTGTGTTCACGTCCTGCGTACTGTCCGGTCCCCCAAGCGGTCCCGGCAGTCCCCCAACGCCGGCGGCGTTCGGGTTCCACCCGAGGGCGCCCCACGCGTACACGCCTGCCGCGGCAAGGACCGCGGCAATTCCGGCGATCCAGGCCGTCCGCCGGCCGCGCCGCGGCCGTCCGGAACGCGGTGATTCGTTGGGTCTCCGCAACGACGAGCGAGGTGTGCTCACCGGTTCCTCCGGGCGCTACGGCGCGGCGGGGCGATGATTTTGTTCTTCCTGATACCGTCGATGCTCCGGGGACCAGAGACTCTTGAAGTACACGAGCACGTCTCTGGCCTGGGCATCGGTCAACTGCGTCCGGAAGGGCGGCATGGTCAATTCCGGCGTCTGGTTGAACGGATCGCGCAGGCCATTCCGAATGACCTCCGTGAGCTGCGCGTCGCTGTGGCGCCACGTGTGCCCACGGTCATCGTGCGGCGGCGCGGGCATGTCGCCGCGAGCGTCCGGCACCTGCCAGTGTGGCGCGCCTTCGGCGTTCGTCCCATGGCATCGCGCGCAGTACTGCACGTAGACCCGTCGTCCCCGAGCGATCTGAGCCGGATCGAACGGCGGCAGCGCGTTCGGAGACGCGGGCGGGGTGCGCTGGCGTCCCGCGAGGCCGCACCCCGCGACGAGCGCCATGCTCAATGCCACTATCACGATACGGCCCGTGCGCCGGCCATCACCGGGTGCCATCGCGGCTCACCCGTCCGAGTACGCGCCACGATCGCGCCCCGTCTTCGCTCGCGTACAACGCCGCCGAGGCTGTGGCCGCGTACAGCCGCGCCGGGTGACGCGGATCGAGCGCGAGCGCCACGACCCCCTCGCCCGGCAGGCCTCGACCCGCGTCGCTCCACGTCCGCCCCGCGTCGTCCGACCGATACACGCGCCCATCGTCGGCGGCCGTGTAGAGGTGGTCCGGCTGCCGCGGGTCAATCACCACGACCCGGGAGCCGATCTTGGCGGGCAGCCTGCCCACCTGGCGCCATCCTCAGAAGCAATCCATACTGAGGTACGGCCCCTCAGCGGTTGCCGCGTAGAGCCAGCCGGTATTCATGCTTCCCTTGAGCGGAGAGTGGGCGAGCGCCACGAGAGACGCCGGAGGGCCGTCGTCCATCTTCTGCCAGCGGCGGCCGCTGTCTTCGGTACGAAACACACCGCGCCGGGGAATCCAGACGTAGATCGTGTCCGGCCGGAACGAGTGGAGGGCGAGCGCCGCGACCTCCTGGCTGGGCAGCCCGGCGCTGATGGAGCGCCACGTACGACCGTTGTCGTCCGACCGCGCGACACCCGCTCCCGCGCCCGCAACGTAGAGGCTGGCCGGCGCCGCGGTGGTCGTGGCCACCAGCCGAATCTTGTCCGGCTGCAGGCCGGCGGGCACGGGGAGCGCGGACCACCGTGCGCCGTGATCGCTGCTGCGAAAGAGGCCGTCGCGGACCACGAGCAGGCTCCCGTCGAGGGCGCTGACGGCCATGCTGAGCGGCGGAGCGGGCGCGGCCGCGCTCCATCCGGACGGCATCAGCCAAGCCGCGAGCCCCACGCTCGCCAGAAGCGCGAGAAGAGTTCCTGCGCACGCCGCGCGACGGGCCGACATATCTTGACTCATCATACAAACTGCTGATACTATCGTCAATAGTAGAAGGTCGGATGGCTCGCGTGCACTCGCGGGCGCAATCACTGGTTTGAGGAGGCACTGAGCGATGCGCGCGACAAGCGTGGCGATCGTCGCCGGGATACTGATGACCGTGATCGGGGTGGCCGGTGTCGCCGCGGGACCGGCGACGATCGCGGCGCTGGCTCAGGGTGCCCCGCCGGGCGGCGCGAGCGGGATGGGCATGATGGGCGGGATGGGCATGATGGGTGGCCCTTTCACCGCGTCCGCCCGTCCCGTGCCGGCGGCTCAGGCGATCGAAGCGCTGCGGCAATGGCCGGCGGCGCACCACCTGGACGACCTCGTCCTCGACGAGGTTGAAGCGTACACCCTCAACTACTACGGCCAGTTCAAGGAGCGGAGCACCGGGCGGGCGGCCGTGCAGGTGCTCGTGGACCGGTACACTGGGCGCGCCACCCCGGAGATGGGCCCCAACATGATGTGGAACACCAAGTACGGGCAGGCGATGATGCAGGAGATGATGGGTGGCATGGGCATGATGGGCGGCATGATGGGGACGCCCGGGATGATGGGTGGTGGGACGGGATCACCACCCGGGATGATGGGCACGCCCGCTCCACCGACGGGGACCACGGCGGCTGTCCCTCAACTCTCGAGTGATCAGGCCCGACGGGCCGCGGACCAATTTCTGTCGGGTTACCTGCCCGGCGCGGCGGTCGGGGACGGAGACGCGTTTTATGGCTACTACCACTTCGATGTGATGCGCGGCGACCGCCAAGTAGGGATGTTGAGCGTCAACGCGACGACCGGCCAGGTGTGGTACCACACCTGGCATGGCGAGTTTTTGCAGAAGCAGGAAGTGCGGTAGGTCACCGTGCCCGACGCCGGACGATGACGGAGGGAAGCACGACAGAGCCGGCGCCGGCTGTACCCGCGCCGTCCTCGGTGCGGAGGCCCGGCCCGTGGCGCCTGATGGCCGTTGTGGTGCTCGTCGTGGCGGGCGCGGGCCTCGCCGTCTGGGCCGTCCGAAGCGTGGTGCGTACATCGTCGACCGAGGTCGAGTCCGAGACGGCCGCGCCGCGTGCGGGGTCATCCCTGGAGATCGGCGCTCCGGCGCCCGTCTTTGACGTGCCCGGGTATGACGGCAAGCCGCTGCGGCTTGCGGCGTTCAAGGGGCACCCCGTCGTCTTGAACTTCTGGGCCTCGTGGTGTGCTCCGTGCCGGGCCGAGGCGCCGACCCTCGAGTCCACCTACGAACGATACCGCGGCCGGGGCGTCGTGTTCATCGGGGTCGACCTTCAAGCCGACACGTGGGATGCGAGCCGCATCTTTCTCAAAGGCTTCAAGATCACGTATCCGGTCGGCCGGGATGAGAGCGGAAAAGTGGGACGCACCTACCGCGTGGTAGGCATCCCAACCACGTACTTCATCGGGCGCGACGGGACCATCCGCAGCCTGCCGGTGAGTGGAGGGTTCACCGGCAAGGACGGCGCGCGCGACCTCGTCCGGCAGATCGAGAAGCTCCTGCAGTAGTCCCGCGCCGCCGCGCGGCAGGCCGGGCACAGATTGGGAGGGACGTAGTCATCGTATGACAGAGGATCGACGGCGATCTGTCCGGCGCCCGCGGTGGAAGACGTTGGTCGTGGCCAACCTGATTGCCGCCGTCGTGGCCGCGGGCGCGGGTGTCACGGTCTGGACGCTGCTCCGGCGCCTCAACCCGCCCCGTCTCGAGGGCGCGGTGTTGACGCCACCCATGCCTGCGTACGACTTCCACCTCAGAGACGCAGCCGGCCGGGTCGTGTCCTTGTCGGCGTTTCGCGGGAAAGTGGTCGCCTTGACGTTTCTCTACACCCACTGTCCGGATGTCTGCCCGCTGATCGCGGACAACATGCGCGTCGTGCAACAGAACCTGGGCGGCGTGGCGAGCCGCGTCGCGTTCGTCGCGATCAGCGTCGATCCGCGTGGGGACACGCCCGCCGCGGTGCGAGAGTTCCTGCGTGTCCACCGCGTCGAGCAGATGCTGACCTTCCTGATCGGGTCGTCCGCGGAGCTCCGGCCGGTGTGGGCCCATTACTATGTGGGGAGCGACGCCAAGGAAGTCAATCCGGAAGCGGCCGCGGCATCCAATCCTAGTCCTCAACAGGTCGGTCATACCGCGATCGTCTACGTCATCGATCCTAAGGGCTACATCAGGACGTTCCTGCCGGGAAACTTCGACCCCAAAGATCTCGCCACGGATTTCCGCCTTCTCGCATCCGGCAGGGTCCGATAAGCGGAAGGGCCAACGAGGATGGATCGACGGCCGGCGCCGCTTCGCCGCCTTCTCGTGCCGCTCGCCGGCGGCACGCTCGCGCTGGTCCTCGCGGCCGGGCTGTGGGCGATGCATGTGATATCGAACCGGCCATCGGCCCCGCCGGCACCGCCGCTCTCGCTGCCACCGTCGATCAATGATGCGGCGCCGCCCGTCGGGCGGCAGGCTCCGCATTTCACCCTGCCGCTCTTTTCCGGCGGAACGCTGCGGCTGCGCGACCTCAGGGGGAAGCCCGTCGTGTTGAACTTCTGGGCATCTTGGTGCGTGCCGTGCCGGGCAGAAACGCCGCTGCTCGTGCGTCTGCACAAGTCCTACGGTCCTCGCGGAGTGGTGTTCGTCGGGGTCGACGTCGAGGACGACGAACGGGATGCCCGGCTGTTCGTCGCCCAGTACCAGGTAGATTATTCGCTCGTGCGGTCTGCGGACGAGCGGGTGATGCGGGCGTACGCGATCCAAGGCCTCCCGAGTACCGTGTTCATCGGGGCCGACGGGGTGGTCGCGGAAAAGTACACGGGCGCGTTCCTCGGGCCTGACGGTGAGAAAGAGCTGCGAACGAGGCTGGACCGCCTGCTGCGGCCGGCCGCGCGATGAAACGTATTGAGACCGACGCTCCGGACGAGGACGGTATGAGCGCGATGGAGCCGCCTGCCCGCGCGCCCGGTCGCCGCTGGCTCGTGTTCGCGGCCCTCCTGGGTCCCGTGATCGTCCTGCTCGGATTGTTCGCCGGGGGGCTCGTGCGTCACCAGGAGACCCTGTCGATCAACGCCGCGCTCGCGAGAGGCGAGAGTCCGCCGGTCCCCGCCGTGACCCTTTCCGCGCTCGATGGACCGCCGATGTCGTTGGCGTCGCTGCGCGGCCGCCCGGTGATCGTGAACTTCTGGGCATCGTGGTGCCTCCCGTGCCGCGATGAGGCGCCGCTCCTGGAAGCAACGTGGCGGGAGTTTCGCGCGACGGGGCTCCTCGTCATCGGCATCGACACACAGGACCTTGAGACGCCGGCCCGAGCGTTTCTCAGAGAGTTCCACGTCACGTACCCGACGCTGCGCGATCCCGACGGGGCGGTTGCGCGCCGCTTCGGGACGACCGGCGTGCCCGAGACGTTCTTCGTCGGCCGGGACGGCCGGATCCACGGCAAGTTCCCAGGGGTAGAAGTGAAGCGGGACGCGTGGCGCGCGGCGGCCTCGGCGCTCTTGGCCGGCCGGGCTCGAATTCCGTAGAGCGCAGGGGGGTGCGCAATTGATGCCGTACGGGTCGGGGCCGTCGAGTTGGGGCTCGATGGTCGGAGGATGGGTCATGATGCTCGTGTTTTGGGGGCTGATCATCGCGGGCATCGTGGTGATGGTTCGGGCGCTGTCGAACCGGAACGCGGACGGCCAGCCGCGACAGGACAGTGCCATCGACACGCTGAGGCGCCGGTATGCCGCCGGGGAGATCACAAAAGAGCAGTTTGAAGAGATGAAGCGGACGCTGGGTTGATCGGCCGCGGTGCTCACTGTAGTGGCCGTAGGCGCCGGCCGCGGAGCTGGCGGCGCTCCGCCATGCGCCGGTGGCACTGTCGCTCAGAACACTTCTGACCGGTGTGTGCTGTACCGGGACTGCTGCAGAAATCCGCTCTACGACATGAATCGCCCCATCCCCGGTTGCCACCAGCGCGGGCGCGGTTTGCGTTAGACTACGCGAGACCGGGATGTCATGTCCATACCCCGAGCGAGGGCAGGCCACGGGAGAAACTGACAGATATCCTGCGCCAAACGAGTGACAAGTAGGTGCGCCGATGGCCAGGGAAACCCACAAAAGGGTACACAGGGTACTGGCAGATATCGTGAAATCCTACAGGCGCCCTACACTTCGATGACGCGGTAGTTCTGATCCGGGTGCTGCTGCCGGAGCACCGGGAGCGAGACGTTGTAGACGGGAATGCCCTGCGGCGTGCGTCCCTCCGGTGCGCCGTGGTGGGCGTGCGCGTGGAGGATGACCGCGACCCCGAACCGGTCGAGCGGGTCGACGAGGCGCGACGAGCCGAGGAAGGGAAAGACTTCGAGCGCCTCGCCTTCGACCGTCTCGCGAATCGGCGCATAATGCAAGATCGCCACGGCCCGCTCCACACCGTGCTCGGACTTGAGCCGGGCGAGCGCGCGCTCGAGAATGACGCCTTCGTTGACGGCATCCTGGACGAACTGCTTGACGGCGTGCTCGCCCCACGGCTGCAGCGCAAGGCGGCCGAAGCCGCCGGCAAACCCTTTGGCGCCGACGAAGCCGACCCCGTCGAGCACCCAAGGCTCGGTCGCGAATACCATGAGCCCGCTGCGGCTGAAGATCTTGCGCAATTCGTCCGGCGGCGTGCTCTCGTAGTCGTGGTTGCCGAGCACCGCGATCTTGGGGATGCGGCAGGCGGCGAGCGCTTCGGCGAGAACCTCGGCTTCGCGCGGGAAGCCGTGATCGGTGAGATCGCCGCAGAGGACGAGGACGTCCGCGCGGCCGTTCACCTCCGTAAACGCCTGGCGCAGCGGCTCCGGCACCTCGTCCCGGATGTGCAGGTCACCCAGCGCGGCGATCCGCATGTTTGCCTCGAATCCTCCGCCGTGCCCGCCGGGCGATGTCGGCCCGGGCATCGGCGTACCCCCACGCCGTCACATCGGTCACGTAGTCGTGAGGCGTGAACAAGGTCCCCCGGCAGACGGATGGGTTCGGGGCCCGGCCGCGGTCGACCTCGCTTTGGGAGTGCTCGAGCCGCGCGAGCAGCTCGTGGAGGACCCATGCCGGGACGGCGTCCCGTTCGGCCGGGTAGGTGAACCGGAAATTGATGAGGTGCGCGAGCAGCACCTCCCACTCCGGCCCCATGCGGTCGAGCAGCCGCTGCCAGTCGAGCGTCCGCCCCTGCCGGCGGAGGATGTGCGCGATGTCGGCACCGTCGAACCGGTAGCGGTCCTGCACGAACGACTTGCTCCAGATCATCTCCTCCGGCGGGATCAGCCGGACGCGCGACCCGAGGAGACGCGCCGGGCGGGCGTGCTCGAACCAGAGCTGGTCCACGGGGCAGACCCCGTTGCCGGATCCGTAGATGACGTCGATGTAGAGATCGCCGCGAAACACCTTGACGATCCACGTCGGATCGGTGCGTTCGACGCGTTCGCCGGACTTGACGAGCGTGCGGACGATGCGGGTGTGGTCGCGGCGGGCGCAGAAGACGTCGAGATCCTTCGTGTGGCGGACGATCCCGCCGTAGATGCGCAGCGCGTACGCGCCGCCGATCATGAACGGAATGCGGCTGCGCACCAGCGCGCGGAGCGCGTCCGCGTAAAATCGCTCAGCCTCGACGATGCCCGCGGTGATGCTCACCCTGGCGCCATCTCCTTCCGGCGGAACCCGACGAATTTGATTGGCTAAGGTCGCGACAAAAATTCCCCTGCTACATACAGTACCCAGATCGCGGGGTTGTCGCGTGTCGGCCCGTGAACGTGCCGGGGCCGGGGTGGAGCCGGTTAGGACAGTTTGAGCCGGACGATCTCGCCGGTGGTGGTCACGAACAGGAGGCGCGAGGCGGTCCGGCCGGATGGGAGCCGGAACACCACCGTGCCGTGGAGGCCGTGCAGCGGGAAAATCGTCGTCGCGGCGGCATGGTAGACCTCGAACTGCGTCGAGGCATCGGTCTTGTGGATGTTTCCCTGATCGTCGACGAGCAGGAAGTGCTCCCGGTCGACCCGCACCGGGTCGACGCCGACGTTCTGGACGTCCAGATCGATCGAGACGTAGACGTCGGACTCCCCGACGAAGCGTGAATACTGGGGATGGCCGAGATGGATCGAGAGGTGGCCGACCGGATACGCCCACTGGGTCACGAGGACCACGGTGCTGCCCATCGCGAGGGCGATCGTGATCTGGAGGAGGCGCCGCGCGAGCGTGCTCATGGCCGCGGAGTCCCCGGCGCCGCGGGAACGGCTCCCCCGCGGGCGATCTGCGCGAGGAAGTGCTCCGCCGTCTGGCGGTAGCCGGGCATAGCGGCAACCCTGCGCCAGACCCGGATCGCGCCGGTGCGGTCGCCGCCGTCGAGCAAGATGTGCGCCTCCAGCCACAGCGCTTGGAACCGGACCATGTCGTCGCCGGTGAGGTTGGCCGCCTGCTCCACCCGGGCGGCCGCCGCCTTGTTGTCGTGGAGGAGCCGCCACTGCACGAAGGCCACGCCCGTGAGGAGGTCCGCCGCCTGCGGATTGTTCCGGATGCCCTCGTTGTAGAACGTCACGGCGTCGCCGGGCCGGCCGAAGTGAAACGCCAGCCACTGCCCGCCAAGCGCGTAGGCCTCGACATAGTGCGGATTCAGCCACGTGATGAGGCGCACCAGCGGCAGGAGCGCCGCATCGTCGGCGCGGTTGAGGTCGCCGTCCACGAGCCGGCGCCGGTGCGCGTACTCGTCCACCCGCAGCCAGAGAAAGTCCGCCAGCAGGCCCCGGATCTGGCCGGCGAAGCTCCGGACGATGACGGCCGCGCCCGTAAACGGCACGCCGGCCTCGTCGTTTACGGCCGGCCGGTAGACGTCGACCCACGCCTGGGTGCCGGCGACGCACACCAGCAGCAGCGCGGCGATCGCGAGCGGCCGGTAGTGTCCGAGCCGGGCCGTCATCAGAACTCGCGCTCCTGGAAGATCTGCGTGCCGAGGTACAAGAAGAACGCGGACAGCGCCGCCGCGTAGAGCGTCGTCCGGAAGAGATACGCCCACGGGACGACCTGGTCGTGGACGACCGCCATGCGCACGTTGAAGTTTTCGAAATTGGGGAGGAGGTAGTAGAACGTCTGTGCCGCGCCGGCGGCGAGCCTGCTGTACGTGACCATTCCGGCGTATGCGATCACGGCGCTCTTCAGGTAGCTCGCGACGTAGACGAGCACGCTGAGCGCCGCGCAGACGATCGAGCTGCTGAACGACGCGATCGCCAGCGCGACGGCCGACAGTACGACGAACGAGAGCCACAACATGTACCCGGCCTTGGCCGCCTCCAACAGCGACCCGCCCTGGTCCACATACATGAAGAACATGAGGATGCCCACCATCGGCGCGACGGCGATGCCGATCGCCACGACGCTGCCGGCGAACTTGCCGAGGACCAGCTCGTAGCGGCGGATCGGCTTGCTGAGCACGTTGTAGATCGTCCGGCTCTCGATTTCCCCGGAGAGCTGCGTGCTCACCAGCACCAGCGTGGCCATCGCCCCGAACAGGAAGATCACGGCGATGGCGACGTCCTTGAAGAACTTGATCTCCGTCCCCAACTGGAAGAACGACAGGAACGCGCTCGCGATGATGATGCCGCAGCCGAACAGGGCGAGGACCGGCAGCGTCCGCCGCCGCCACGCCTCGCGCATCACCTGCCGGGCGACGACCAACACCGGCGACGCGATCATGTGCCACCTCCGTCTGACCGCGCCGTCCCATCTTCTCGGGCGCCGACGAGTTTGACGAACACGTCCTCGAGCCGCTCACGCTTGGCGCCCAGCGAGACGATCTGGCCGCCGGTCTCGCGGACGAGGTCGATGATGGGGTACACGAAGCGCTGCTCGGGCACGACGACGACCGTGGCGTCGGTCCCGTGGTGGATCGTCGCGCCGGGGATCGCCTCGATGTGCCGGGCGAGCGACCCGTTGGCCCCGTGAATGGTGAGTTCCATCTCCCGGCCGCCGGCGAGCAGGTCGCCGATCCGGCCGACCACGACGAGCTCGCCGCGATTCAGGATTGCGACGCGATCGCAGACCGTCTCGACCTCGGCGAGAATGTGGGAACTGAGGAAGACGGTCTTGCCCCGCTCGCGCAGGCCGAGCAGAATGTCCCGCATCTCCCGCCGCCCGATCGGATCGAGTCCGCCCGCGGGCTCGTCGAGGATCACGAGATCCGGATCGTTGACGAGCGCCTGCGCGAGGCCGAGCCGCTGGAGCATGCCCCGGGAGTACTTGCGCACGCTGAGCCGCCGCTGGTCCCACAGGCCGACGAGCCGCAGCAGCGTGTCCACCCGCTGGCGCCGGACCCGGTCCGCGAGGCCGAACAGCGAACCGTAGTAGTGGAGGAGTTCGTCGCCTCGGAGATACTCGTAGAAATACGGCGATTCGGGCAGAAACCCGACCCGCCGCCGCGCCTCGACGGAACCGAGCGGATGTCCGAGGACCGTCCCGCCGCCGCCGGTCGGCCGGATGAGGCCGAGCAGGAGCTTGATCGTGGTGGTTTTGCCGGCGCCGTTGGGCCCGAGAAACCCGTAGATCTCTCCCGGCGGCACATCGAGCGTAAGGCCGAGCAGCGCCGCGCGGTCCGACCGCTGGACACTGCGGTAGCGCTTGGCCAGGTCGTGGACCGAGATCGCCGGCTGCACCGTCTGTCCTCCGTGGGTCGTTCCGATGGAAATCGCGTGCAAGTGCGCTGCAGATCATATGCCCACGGGTGCGGCGGCGTAGACGTCGAGTCGCGTCTAACACGCCGCGCGGTTGGGCATGACGGACGGTGGAAACGATTACGAAAGTAGTAGTTCTCGGGTCGCGTGGCGCGCCGATGATCGGGCGCCGCACCGCAGGTCGAAAGGAGGGGGTCGCGGGAGGGACAGGGATCGCTTGCCTCATGTGTGATTGTATTCACTAATCATGCACGTCCGATGGGGGTGACACAGTGCTTCGCAAACTCGTGAGCAAGATGCAGCGCGATGAACGGGGCTTCACGCTCATCGAGCTGATGATCGTGATCCTCGTGATCCTGGTTCTCGCCGCGATCCTGCTGCCGCAGTTCGGTCTCGCCCGTGAGCGCGCACGGAAGGCGTCGTGCGTCAGCAACCAGCGCAATCTCGAGACCTCGGTGGCGATGTGGCAGACCGACAACCCCGGCACGAGCCTGACGCAGGGCGAGATGAGCGTCACGTCGGTTCCGCTGGCAGGCACGCTGTCGGGCACCCCGCAGTACACGCTGTCGGGCACGTACAAGGAGCCGGATGACACCGGCGCCACGCAGACGAACGGCTCCGACTACTTCCTGTCCGCCGGCGGGGCGACCCCGAGCGCGGTAGCGCCGTCATACGGCCACGTCGTGTGCCGGTTCGCATACGGCGCTGGCGCCAACCCGGATGGGTGGGGCGGCGTCGGGCCGATCACCGAGCAGGGCACGGCTGGCGCAACGTACAACCACGCACGCGGCGCGTCCGCCTCGCCGTAGAGCTGCAAGCAACAGTCTTGCGCAGGGGCCCGGCCGAAGGGCCGGGCCCCTGCGGCCACACCTTCGATCTCCGCAGTTTTCCTAAGTCGGTAAAGCGATAGAGGTGAACCAGCCAACACGGTGATCTATCAGCATGGCTGCCACAGGAAGTTTAATAGAAGTTGTTGACAATTTCTTGATGGCGGGGGGCTGGCACATGACGAACGCATTCGGCAGTAGCCGGCGGATGCGATTCCGCGACGAGCGGGGCTTCACGCTCATCGAGTTGATGATCGTGATCCTGGTCATCTTGGTGCTGGCCGCGATTCTGCTGCCGCAGTTTGGTCTGGCGCGCGAGCGCGCACGGAAGGCGACGTGCGTCAGCAACCAGCGCAACCTCGAGACCTCGGTGGCGATGTGGCAGACCGACAACCCCGGCACGAGCCTGACGCAGGGCGAGATGAGCGCCACGTCGGTGCCGCTGGCGGGTACCTTGTCGGGCACCCCGCAGTACACGCTCGCGGGCACGTACAAGGAGCCGGATGACACGGGCGGCACGCAGACGAGCGGCGCCGACTACTTCCTGTCGGCGGGCGGGGCGACCGCGAGCGCGACGGCGCCGTCATACGGACATGTGATCTGCATCTTCGCGTTCGGCGCGGGCGCTAACCCGGATCCGTGGGACGGCGTCGGGCCGATCACCGAGCAGGGCACGGCCGGCAACGCGCTCAACCACGCGCGCGGCGCGTCCGCCTCGCCGTAGAGCTGCAACAACAGTCTTGCGCAGGGGCCCGGCCGAAGGGCCGGGCCCCTGCGGCCACACCTTCGATCTCCGCAGTTTCCTGAGACGATAAAGCGATACAAGGGAACCAATCATAGTGTCCATCAGGGCGGCTTCCGCCGGAAGTTTAGTGGAAGTCGTTGCCAATTTTTGACGGGCGCGTCACGGCGGAGGAGGGTGCAGCTACTATCAGTATGGCGTCAGCCGTACGTTCAGCAGATGTTCACGACAGGTCAGGACGGGAGGGATCGAGGACGTGCTCAGACACCACTGGTCGAAGAGATTTCAGGACGATCGAGGCTTTACGCTCATCGAGTTGATGATCGTGATCCTGGTCATCTTGGTGCTGGCGGCGATTCTGCTGCCGCAGTTTGGTCTCGCCCGCGAGCGCGCACGGAAGGCGACGTGCGTCAGCAACCAGCGCAACCTCGAGACCTCGGTGGCGATGTGGCAGGCCGACAACCCCGCCACGAGCCTGACGCAGGGCGAGATGAGCGCCACGTCGGTGCCGCTGGCGGGTACCTTGTCGGGCACCCCGCAGTACACGCTCGCGGGCACGTACAAGGAGCCGGATGACACGGGCGGCACGCAGACGAGCGGCGCCGACTACTTCCTGTCGGCGGGCGGGGCGACCGCGAGCGCGGTGGCGCCCTCGTACGGCCACGTTGTGTGCCGGTTCGCGTACGGCGCGGGCGCCAACCCGGATCCGTGGGGCGGCGTCGGACCGATCACCGAGCAGGGCACGGCCGGCAGCGCGCTCAACCACGCACGCGGCGCGTCCGCGTCGCCGTAAGTCGGATACGTATTCTGAGGCGGGGTCGGGGCTCGGGCCGGCTGGCTCGGGCCCTACTCATTTGGGTGGCGTTCGGCCGTCCCTTTTCCGAGGTTTCTGGGCACGTTAAAGGCACGGAGAGCTCGACGCCAGGTACGGCACGTCCAAAAAAACCGCATTGGCTGCGCCGGGGGTGTAGAGGACGTGTTCAGGCGCGTGTGTCCCAAGGGCTTTCGTGACGCCCGAGGCTTCACGCTCATCGAATTGATGATCGTGATCCTGGTGATCCTGATCCTGGCCGCCATCTTGATGCCGCAGTTCGGGCTGGCCCGCGAGCGCGCGCGGAAGGCGGCGTGCGTGAGCAACCAGCGCAACCTCGAGACTGCGGTAGCGCTGTGGCAGACGGACAATCCCGGGCCCGCCCTCACACAGGGTGAGATGAGCGCGACGTCGGTCCCGACGGCGGGCACGCTGTCGGGCAACCCGGTGTATACGCCGGCGCTGTCGTACAAGGAGCCGGATGACACGGGTGCCACGCAGACCAGCGGCGCCGATTACTTCTTGTCGACGGGCGGGACGACCGCGCTGTCGAGTGCGCCGTCATACGGACACGTGATCTGCATCTTCGCGTTCGGTCCAGGCGCCAACCCGGATCCATGGGGCGGCGTCGGTCCCATCACGGAACAAGGCACCGGCGGAACGAATTTGAACCACTCGCGCGGCGCGTCGGCGTCGCCGTAGGGCAGCGCGCGCCGTGATTTCATGCTGGCCGGCGGCGGGGCCGCCGGCATGAGTGGCGTCCGGGTTGAGGCCCGGACGGACCAGGCGTGGCCGGCGGTCCGCGCCGGTGCCGCCCCAAACCGCCGGCGCGCGGACTCGCTGCCGCTGGCGCTCGCGCTGGGCGCGGCCGCCGTCGCGCTGCCGTTCGTCGTCGTGCCGGCCTGGTACGACGCCTACTACTGGCCGAAGGTCTGCGTGCTCTACGCCGCGGTCGCGGTCGGCGCGCTCTCGCTGCTGCGGATGAGCGGCGGGTCGTGGCTGCGTGATCTCGGGGGGCCGCTCGGGACGGCGCTTGGGGCGTGGCTTGCCGCGCTCGTGCTGGCGACGGCGCTGTCGGTCAACCCTATGCTCAGTTTCGTCGGCGAAGATTACCGGTACGAGGGGCTGCTCACATGGCTCGCGTACGGCGCCCTCGCCGCGGTCTCGGCCACCGTCCTTCGCAATCCGCGCCGCCTCCGCACGATTCTTGGACTGATCCTCGCCGGCGCCGCGGTCATGAGCGGCCTGGCCCTCCTGCAGCACCTCGGGTTCTCGCCCGTGCCGGTGGATGTGACGCGCCGCGGGTGGGTCCGGGCCTGGGGGACCACCGGAAGTCCGCTTGCGCTTGGGGCGTACATCGTGCTCCTGCTGCCGTTGATCGTTGCGCTGTACGCCGAAAGCCGCGGGAGCCGGCAGTTCGCGTACGGCGCCCTCGCCGTGGCGCTGTACGCGGCGATCGTCGCGACCGAAGCCAGGGCCGAATGGGGAGCGCTGGCGCTCGGGCTCGGCGTGTGGGGCGTCACGGCCGGGAGAGCCGCGGTGCGCCGTGCCGCGCGGCCTCTTGTCGTGCTTGCCGTCGTGTGTGCGGCCGCAACACCGGCGGTGCTGTTGACGGGGCCGCGCGCGGCGCTCGGCCATGTGTCCGATGCGGGCAGCGCCACCTCGCGGCTGTTTATTTGGCGGACCGCCGCGCCGTTGGTCATCGAGCGGCCGGTCCTGGGGTGGGGGCCAGACACGCTCGCGCAGGTCTACCCGGCCTACGGCACGCCCGCATTTCTGCGGGTGTTCCCGGAGGCCGCGATGCAGCATATCATCGTGGACCGGGCCCACAATGACCTCCTCCAGCAGGCCATTGCGGCCGGGCTGCTGGGCCTTGCCGCGTACCTCTGGTTCTGGTGCACGGTGTTCCACTCAGCCTGGCAGACGGCGCGCGCGCGCGTGTACGGCGACCACGGGCTCAGGCGCGGAGACGACACGCGATCGCTGCTCGTTGATCCCCGCGTCATCGGGCCGGGCCTCGTCGGCGGCTTTGCGGCCTATTTCGCGCAGCTGCAACTGTCCTTCAGTTACGTGAGCGTCGCACCGTTGTTCTGGGTCCTCCTCGGCGCCGTCGCGGCCCTCAGGCCCCGCGTGGTCTGGGGCGGCTCGCCGGAGCTGGCCGATCGCTTCCGCGGCAGCTCGTCCCGCGTCTAAAACGTCCCTCCGCACGGCATAACTCAGGGTACGACCATGTGTGCGCGTGTGCGATTTACCAGAGTTTTGTCGGCGATTCGTCCGGTCTGGCGGGACGAGCGTGGATTCACGCTGCTCGAGGTTATGATCGCGATCGTCCTCATCACCGTAGGACTCCTCGCCGCGGCCGACTCGTTTCCGCGGCTGACCGCGGCATCGCTCTACGGCAAGGACCAGACTCGCGGCGCGAGCCTCGCGCAGCAGCAGATGGAAGTCTACCGGAATACCGCGACCTCGGCGCTGGCCTCCCTTGTCGGCGACTACGGGACCGTGGCCAGCGGGTACTTCGATCAGAACGGCGCGTCCACCACGCAGACCGCCGCCTACTTCACGCGGGACGTCCAGATTCAGTACTGGACCTGGAGCGTGTCGACGAATGCGTTCGTCCAGCCGGCGAGCCCCTACGTGGTGCCGGCCGGGTCGTACGTCTACCGCATTTCGATCGCGACGCACTGGCCCGTGCGCGGCCAGACGATCTTCACGTCGGGCAACGTCAGCTCACCGAACGGCTGTGTCAGGAGCGGCGCCGCCGTGTCGGTCGGCCTCGGCTGCGTCACGGTCAGCAGCTTCGTGGCACCATGAGACACATGGAGACGCCTCGGCGCACGCCGGTCCGCAGGCCGTCCGGCGATCGCGGGATGACGCTCATCGAGCTGATGATCGTGATGCTCATCCTGTCGGTCACGTCGGAGGCGATCTTCTCGCTCGTGTATGCGAGCCTCAAAACCTACTGGAAGGGCGACGTGGCGACCCAGGCTCAGCAGGGGGCGCGGATCTCCACCGACCGGATGACCCGCGATCTCAGACAGGCGCGGCGGCTGATCAACGGCGTGACGAAGACCGTCGGAGCGACGTCGGTCACCTTCAACACAGCCTGCAGCCCGTCAGCACCGCAGGTGAGTTTCGCGCTGCCGCACCTCGGAAATGTTTCGCTGGCCGACGTCACAGTTATTTCCGCGACGGACCCGGCTCCATCAACCGGGACGTTCCCGGGCTCGACGCCGGCGGTCGGGACGCTTCCGTACGACGGCTGGTACGTCTCCTACTATCTGGCGGCATCGTCCAACAGCGCGACGCCCAATACCGGGGGTCCGTACCTCATCCGCGCCTCGTATGATGGCAATACACTCACGCTGGCGACCGTCGCCGGCAACATAACCGCCTTTGCCCTGAACGGCGGGACGTGTCCGACGACGACATCGCGTGAGTTCACGGTGCAACTCACAGCGACACAGCAGGCGGCCGGGCAGAATGTTTCGTCACAGACGGTCGTTACGGGCGATGTCGCTCTCCGCGACAACGGAGGGCCGCCATGAGACCCGGTGACATGAGTGGAGGGCGGCCGGCAGATCCCCGGACCGGCGTCGATCGGCGGAGGCTCGAAGCGACGATGCTGCGTGCCGCGGCGTGGCCGATCGTTGGCGTCGCCGAGGAGCGCGGGACGGCGCTCATCACGGCGCTCATCATGCTCACGGTCCTCGGAATGTTTCTGTTCGCCTTCCAGACCATGAATCAGAACGAGCTGATTTTTGCCGGGTACAGCCGCAACAGCACCCTGGCCTTCAATATCGCGGAGGCCGGCGTGCAGGAGGGCATCAAGCGGCTGAACCTGTTCGGCGCGGCCCCGGGCGTGACGTGCTTCACCAACAGTATGACGTCCGGCGCCGTCTGCGCGGGCAGTACGTCGAGCCCCAACGCCAATACGGTTGTGTACCAGGCGCGCCTGTCGAGCAACGCGGCGCTCTTTCCGATCTTGTCGCTGGCGACGTCCGGCGGCGCGACGCGGGCCGTCCGGGTGATCGAGCAGGCCGTTTATAAGACCGGGTTTGGCAACGTGATCGTCGGCCCCCAGATCGTGTTCCAGGGGAACGCGTCACCGATCACCGGCGACGCCTACGCGGTGACGTCGCTGCAGTTTCAGCAGTTGAGCAAGTCCCCATCGCCCGGGGCCGGCGCGACGGCGACGAATCTGGTCAGCCCGCAGGCGCTGGCGGGAACGAAAATCAGCGTGCAGGCCGGCGGGCCCGGTCCGTACACGTACGAGTGCGGCAACAACTCAACAACCGAGGTCGCCCCGACCTCGTGCGTCGGTGACGGCGGCCGCGCGGTCGACGCCGGCGCGACCGTGCTGCCGGTCAACTGGCATCCGATGGTGCCGATCGCGATGGCGCAGTCGGACTTCACGGCCGTCGTGAACGCGTGCTACGCCGCGTGTGCCGGTTTCGGGATCAACATCGTCCGGGCGACGCAGGGGCCCGGGGACGTGAGCTACACGCCGGTCTCGTACACGCCGTCGTATTGGAGTCTCGCGGGGGCCAACGGCAAGGTTTTGCTGGTGGTGGCCACGCAGCCGTTCTGCGTGATCGGGGGCGCGCTCTCGTTGCCGTCCGGCACGCCGCCGTGCGGCACCGGCAGCTACTATGGCCAGACCGGCTCGACGATGCGGTATCTTGACTGGGGCCTCGTCACCGACGACCTGACGCGCGGCTCCGCACAGACGTTTTTCCAGGCGCCGTCCTGCACCGCACCGTGCGCCAACGCCGGCTATCAGAACGGCATCCGGTACGTTCCGCTGATGCCGCAGATCAACGTGCTTGGGATCGCCTGCAACCAAATGGTCTACCCTGGCACCAACGCCTTCTACAACACGACGGCCGACGGCAAGACCTGCGCCAACCCGCCGACCGTGGCGGGCAGCACGACGTTCAGCGGCACCAAGTCCAACCCGGAGTTTCTCGCCATCGATAACGGCCTCCCGGGGACTGGGACCGTGCAGATCTTCGGCTCCATCAACAGCGGCAATACCGGCTGCAGCACGTCCTTCGACAGCTACAACTGGGGCGTGATCGTCGCCACCGGCGACATCGATCTGCAGGCGAACCTCAAGTTCAGCGGAATCATCTACACGGCGGGGAACGTCTACAGTCACGGCAACGTCGCGATCCAGGGCGGAATTTTCGCGGCCAACTCTCCGTCGAGCAGCGGTTCGGTCAATCAGGTCGACAACTTGGGCACTGTGAACTTCTGCGGAGGGTCGAGTTCGCAGGTGGTGCTCAACCCGACGTTCTTTACGTTCTCGACGGTCTCGTGGCAGGACCGCCCCGCGGGTCAACCGTGATGGGCCACAGGGGGACGTGATACAATGGCACGGCACAGCGGGGCGGTGGGCATCGACATCGGCAGCGCGGCGATCAAGGTCGTCGAGTTGTCGGCCGACGGGCAGGGAGCGGAGGGCAGCGGGGCCGTGCGTGCGGCGGCGTCGGCGCCCACACCGGCCGGGACGATCGAGGAAGGCCGGATCGCCGATGTCCAGGCGGTGGGCCGGGCCCTACGGGACCTCGTCCAGAGCGCGGGGATCAAGACCCGCCGCGCGGTCGCGGCGGTCAACGGCCAGGTTGCGCTGATGCGGGAGGTCCGCATGCCGCAGCTGCCGCCGGAGGAGATCCGGCAGGCCGCCCGCTTCGAGGTGGAGCGGTATCTCCCGTATCCGATCGCGGAGGTGACGTTCGACACGGTCGTCGTCGGGGAGAGCCGCGACGGCGCCAACAGCCGGCTGGACGTGCTCGTCGTCGCGGCCCGAACCGAGGTGCTGCAGCAGCATGCCGCCGCGCTCCAGGCCGCGGGGCTCGACCCGGTCGTGCTGGAGGTCGAGCCGCTGGCCGTGGTCCGCGCGGTCTCGAGCCGCGCGGCGCCCGAGCAGGTCACGGCCTGCATTCATCTTGGGTCGAGCGTCACGATGATTCTGGTCGCCGAGGGCGAGATGCCGCGCGTCATCCGCACCGTGGCGTTCGGCACCACCCAATTGCTGGAAGCCGCGGCGTCCCGCCTTGGGGCGACCGGTGAAGCGCCGGAAGTCCTGCAGGCGCGTCTCGCGGCGGCCGGCGCCGGCGAGGATGTGCCCGGTCTGCGGGAAGCGATCGACGAGAGTCTCTCGTCGCTCGTCACGGAGATCCGCCGGTCGCTCGAGTACTACGGCGGGCGCTACCGGGCGGTGGTGCCGGACCGCGTCGTCGTCACCGGCGGCGGCGCCGCGCTGCCGGGTATTACCACTTCGCTGACGTCCGCGCTGGATATGACGGTTGAGCTCGGCGATCCGTTCGCGGAGCTCGGAGGATTTCCGCAGAAAGGCGCGCCGGAGGCCGGCGCGGCGTACGCCGTCGCGGCCGGTCTCGCGCGGCGCGGGGTGGACGAGTCGTGATCCGCATCAACCTTCTTCCTCAGCGGCGGCGCCGGCGGCTCATCCCGGAGTCGGGAGTCGTCCTGGTCGCGCTGCTCGTGATCGGCGCGCTCGCCGCGTCCTACGCGTGGGAGACGTGGCGAAATCGCCGGGTGGCGGCGGAGACCGTCGAGATCAACCGGAAGCTCGTCGTCGTCCGCCGGCAGGTCGCCGAAGTGCTGGCCCTGGAAGCCAAGATCGAGGACCTCAAGGCGCGGGAGACCCTCCTGCGGTCGCTCGAGGCAAGAGAGATCCCGTGGTCCGAGATGCTGATCGATCTCGCCGAGCGCACGCCGCGTGATGCGTGGCTGGGGAGCGCCGCGGTCAACGGCACGTCCAACGGCGCGGGGCTGGCGCTGTTGCTGCAGGGGTCGGCCCTCTCCTACACATCGGTGGCGCGCTTCATGACGACGCTGACCGGATCGCCCTACTATAACGACGTGGATCTCCAGGCCGCGCAGCGCGCGACGCTCGGCACGACGCCGGTGGTCCAGTTCGGATTGACCCTCAACATGCGGCCGCTGCCGGCGCCGGCAGCCCCGCCCGCGCCGCCGGCAACGAAGCCGGTCGCGCCGGAGCCATCCCGATGAATCGCCGGGAACGCCTGATGCTGATGGTCGCGATCGTCCTGCTCGGCGGGATCATCTTCAAGTTCCTGATCCACGACCCCCAGCAGGCCGAGCACACCACGCTCGTCACCGCGCGTGACGCCGCGGCGGACGAGCTCGCCAAAGACCAGCAGGTCGTCGCGCGCGCGCAGCAGGCGCGCGCCGAGTACGAGCGCGTCCGCGCGCACATCGCCGCGGTGGAGCAGAAACTGCCGCTGCGCAAGGAGATCCCGGCGCTGCTGACGGCGATGGAGCAGTTTACCAAGCAGGTCGGCGTGATACTCCAGAGTATTCGGCCCGGTTCGCTGACCGCGGTGACCGCCGCCCCGGCGGCGAGCCAGCCCTCCGCGGCAGCCGGTCAGGCGCAGGCAGGGGCGGCGTCCGGACAGACGGCGCCGGGACAGGCGCGCCCGGGACGGGTCCTGGCATACTCGTCCATGCCGGTCGACATCTCGCTGTCGGGGACGTTTGCTCAGACCGTGGAGTATCTGCGGGAGATCAGAAATTTTCCGCGCCTGGTGATCGTCGATTCCGTGGCGCTCACGCCGCAGGGCCCTCCCAAACTCGGGGTCACGATCAAGGCGGTGATCTATACACTCGGAACGCCGGCGACGCCGACGGGGGCAACGCGCTAACGTGAAGCGCCTTCGGGGGTTCCTGAGCGAGCACCGGGCCGCGGCCGCGATCATTGCGGCTGCCGTGGTCGCTTTTGCCGTGTGGAGAGTTTATGCCGCGCTGAGCCCTGGTGCCCCGGCGGTGACGACGTCTGCCGTCCCGCCAGTCGCGTCTCCCGCACCGGCGGAGCCCCCGTCTGGCGCGGGGCAGGCCGGCACGGCCGGCGCTCCCGGCGGAGGTCTAGCGGGAGACGCTGCTTTGCGCGCTGCCGGACACCTCACGGGCACGGTCGCGCCGACGCTTCCGGGCAGGCAACCGTCGACGGGTGCTGCGCCCAGCGGCTCCGCTTCGACCGGTGCGGCACCCGCGGGCGGGGCGCCGACTGGCCGGGCGACGGCCCCGGCTGCCCCGGCGACCGCGCTGGCGGCTGCCACCCCGCCGGCGCCCAATACCGGCCGGCCGGATCCGTTTTCGCCGCTGGCGGCGACGGGCGGCGGTGGAGGGGGAAGGACCAATCCGTCGCTCCCTCCCGTGCCGCCGCTGTCACCGGGCGCTCTCGGACCGTCGGGGTTCCCCGCGCCCGGTTCACCGCTGCCGGGCGCTCCGGACCTGTCCGGCCCGCAGGGACAACTTCATCTTACGGGCATCGTCTACGGTCCGGTCGCGGTCGCCATTCTCAACGACGGCGCGGCCTCGTACATCGTCGAGCCAGGAGATACGGTGACACCCGGCGTACGGATTGTCGCCATCGACGCTGAGAATCGCAGTGTGACACTCGCTTCGAAGGATCAATCGTGGCAGCTCCGGCTTGGAGGGGGGACGATTCGATGAAACAGGCACCGGTGACCTCCGGACCAAGGCTTTTGCCCCACGCCGCGGCGTGGGCCGTTGTCCTGGCGCTGGTGTGCGCCGCCCTGCCGGCCGGGGCGCTCGCTCAGACGTCGACGGCACCCGTCACCGTGCAGCGAGTGAATATTGTCGAAGAAGCGGGCGTCGTGGAGATCGGCATCGAGGCGACGGGGCCCATGGGGTACCGTACCATGGTCCTCAGTGACCCCGTCCGATACGTGATCGACCTGCCCGCCGCCAAGAACGGGATCGCCTGGGCGACGCGCCGGGTCGATCTGGGCGCGCTTCAGGCCGTCCGGGTCGGTCAGGTCACGGACACACCGCCCGTGACGCGGATCGTGCTCGATCTGGCCCAGCCGATTCAGTGGTCCGTCCGGCGTCCGGCGGCCCAGGTCGTCGTGGCACGGCTTAGCGTGCCCGAGGCACACGGGCCGACGGTGAGTCCGTGGAGCGACGGCGCGGCCGCCTCCACGCCCTCTGGTGCCGACTCGGCATCCACTCCGGCCGTTGCTGAGCGGCCGTGGGGCGCGCGCCCTGATGACAGCGCGCCCGCGGCGGGGCCGAGCGCCACGATGCCGGCGCCCGGCGGCGGGAGCCGTCTCCCCCCCGGAAGTGTTCGGGCGGGGCCTCCGGCGGGCGTGCCCGGGATCGTTGTCGCCCAACAGGCGGGCGGCACCGGCCGCCTCCTGACCCTGGATCTGCGCGACGCGCAGCTCGGCGACGTCCTGGATGCGCTTGCGCGGTTGTGCGGCCTCAACATGGTCACCGACAGTTCCGTGAGCGGCTCCAGGGTGACCGTGCACCTCGTCGGCGTGACCTGTGAAGAGGCGATCCGCTTTGTGCTCGACGCGAACGCCCTCGGGTACCGGCGGGTCGGGGAGACGCTGATCGTCCAGCCGATCGCGCGGCTCACACCGCCGCCGCCGGGTCCCGTGATGCGGGTCTACCGCCTGCAGTTTCTGCAGCCGCCGATGGACGCCCAGGAGAATCTGACCGGCGGCGGCGGCGGCGGCGGCACGCTCTCCGGCGGCGCCGGACCCGTCAAGAAAGACACCGCCGCACTAATCGCGTTGTTCAAGGTGACCGGAGCCGACGTTGTGTACGACGATCGGACCAACTCGCTCTTGGTGACCGGGACGCCGGCGCAGCAGGAGGCGATTGTGGCCCTCTTGCGTCAGCTCGACGTTCCCATCCCCCAGGTCATTGTGCAGGCACTCGTGGTCGATATCACCGCGACGTCGCTCAAGAACCTCGGTGTGTCGTGGTCCTTTGCCAACGGCATCTCGTTCTTCGAGGGCGGCCTGGGCGCGGTCCAAATTGGGATCGGCGCCTTCACCCGCGACGCGTTGTTTGCGCGCCTGCAGGCGTTTGTCCAGAACGGCAACGCGAAGGTCCTGAGCGACCCGCGGATTTCGACCTATGACGGGCAGGAGGCGCTGATCTTTGCCGGCGATCAGATCCCGATCGTCAACACGACGACATCCGGCAACCCGCCCGTGACCAGCCAAACGGTGACGTTTCAGCCGATCGGCGTGAGTTTGAAGATCGTGCCGAAGATCAACTCCGACCGCACGATCGGCGTGCTGGTCCACCCGCTCGTGACCACGGCGACATCGTTTACGCCGGCGACCTCGCAGAATCCCAGCGGGCTGCCTATCATCGCGACGCGCGAGGCGGTGACGAGCCTGCGCGTGCCCGACGGGGACTCCGTGGTTATCGGCGGCCTCATGCGGTACTCTGACGTCAAGAACCTTGCCAAAATCCCGATTCTAGGGGACCTGCCGTTGATCGGCGGGCTGTTCCAGCTGTCAACAACCAACCATTCGGAATCGGAAGTGGTGATTATCCTAACGCCGCGTATCTTGGCGACGGGGCAGCAAATTCAACCGTAGCCGATCATGAGCGGACGCCTTCGCGCGGTCGCGGGACTCTGCGTGCTCTGCGCGCTGCTGGCGGCTGTCGCCGCGGCCGTGGCACCGGGCACCGCCATCGCGGCGGATGCCCACGATCTGCTGTCGACGGGCTGGCAGGCCTACCAGGCCGGCGACATGGCGGGCGCGCAGGCCGCCTTCGCGCGTGCCGCGGTGGCGGCCCCCGAGTCCGCGACGCCGGCCGTCTGGCTCGGTGCGGTGCTCGTGGCGCGCGGCGACCGCGCCGGCGCGAGACGGTGGTTTCAGGCGGCGCTGCTCCGGCATCCCACGATGGCCGAGGCCGGGTACGCGGAGGCCTGGCTTGCCCGGCTCGGGATCGACACACAACGCCCGCGGTGGCGGGTCGGCGCCCCCGAGGGACTGGCGCGGTTTGTGCGGGCTTCGAACCCGCGGCTGTCCAAGGAGCAGTCGCTGTGGGTGGCGCACGCCATCCGCACGGCGGCGAGCGGAGAGGGACTCGATCAGCGCATGCTGGCCGCGGTGCTCTACATCGAGAGCCGGTTCGAGCACCAGTCGGTTTCCTCCGCCGGCGCGGAGGGCCTCGGGCAGTTGATGCCGGACACGGCGGCCGGCCTCGGGGTGGACCCGCGCGATCCCTGGCAGAACGTGCTCGGCGCCGCGCGCTTACTCCGCGCCGACTACGCGGAGTTCCGAAGCTGGCCCTTCACGCTGGCCGCCTACAACGCGGGCAGCGGTGCCGTGCGCCGGTGGGGCGGAATCCCGCCGTACGCGGAAACCCAATGGTACGTCTGGGCGGTGTTGTGGGTCTACGAGAGCCTCGCGACGTAACCCTCGGTCGAGGATCGCGCGGGGTTCAACAAGCGGTCTGGCACGAAAACGAAGGGAAACGTAGACGCGCCGGGCGGGCTCGCCCGGCGCGTCGCACTTAACGTCCGTGCCGCTTGCGCGTCCGGCTAGCGGATGGTCGCACTCCCGGCCTGCCGCATGAGCCGGTCCGTATCCTCTGCGGTGATCCACGTCTTCGATGTGTCGTGCACCAGGTAGCGGAGGTATCCCGACAGCGAGAGGAAGTGCGTGTCCGCCGTGTACGCCCTGAGACGGCTCACGTCGGGAAGGCCGCCGGATCCCGTGGTCGCCGCGTTCGCGACCACCACGGGCGAGGCCGGGTCCGCCGGTACCTGGGCGCCGGCCGGTCCAGGAACGGGTAGGCCGGCGGCCGGAGCCGTCGCACCCTGCGACGTGACCGGACCCGCCGGGGAGCCCGGGGACGTCGGCTGGCCGGGGGCCGCGCTGGCGGGCCGGAAGACGAGGATCGACGCCACCGCATCGTGATCGATTCCAAACGCCACGCCGGCGCCGGTGTACACAACGCCCGGATAACCTTCAACTACGCCGCGCGAGTAGACTTGACCGAGGGTGCGAACGACCTCGCTCAGCGGGGTGCCGAGCGCGATGCCGTTCACCCCTCCGAGGACGCTGTTGGTCGAGGCGACGGCCTGGACGATGTCGCCGTGCGCGTACACCGTGATGCCGTAGCGGTCGAAGCCGTAGCCCAAGAGGCCGTTACCACCGGTCAGCCGGACGACGGACGGCGTGCCGAATCGGGTCAGGACTTCTCCGATCGGCGCGCCCACCGAGATGTCCGCGAGCGCCACACCCGGGATCACCGACGACGCCCCAATGGCGGGGCGCCACGGATGGCCCGCGGCGAGCGGGATGATGGCCGCGAGAACAACCAGAACGAGCAGGATCCGCTGTCGCATAGCGTGTCCCCCCGGTCAAAGACGGGTTTTTAGCGCTTTCATGCCCAACATGCCCAGGAACAGGCAGGGTTAGACCATTCCGGCGCCGCCGCACCGTTCCTGCCGCCGTCCAGCCGGGCGCCTCACAAGGGAAACGCCCCCGCCGCGCGAATAGGCGAACGTATGGTGGGTGAAGCCGCCGCTTTCGTGGTGGGGACCGTGTTCGGCAGCTTCGCCAACGTCCTCATTCACCGGCTCCCGCGCCGGGAGTCGATCGTTGTTCCGGGGTCGCGGTGTCCCGCGTGCGGCGCAGCGATTCGGCCGTGGGATAACATCCCGGTGGTGAGCTATCTGCTCCTCCGCGGCCGGTGCCGGGCCTGCGGTGCGCGGATCTCGCCGCGCTACTTCATCGTGGAACTCGCAACGGGGGGACTCATGGCCGGCTTGGTGTGGCAGTTTGGCGTGTCCTTGACGGCCCTGCGGTACGGGGTGCTCGCGTTCGCGCTGCTCGTCGTCTTTTTCACGGATCTCGAGCATCAAATCATCCCCAACGCCGTCACGTATCCCGGGATTGTCGCGGGTGTGGCCTTGAGCGCCGCGTCCGGCGAGTTGACGTCGTCGTTGATTGCGGCGGCGGCGGCGGGCGCGGTGTTCCTGGTCCTTGGCATCGTCAGCCGCGGGGGGATGGGCGGCGGAGATATCAAGCTCGCGGCGATGATCGGCGCGTTTCTCGGCACGCCGGCGGTGATCGTCGCATTGTTCCTCGCAGTCGCGCTCGGCGCGGCGGCGGGCCTCGTGCTGCTCGCGCTGCGACTGCGGAGCCGGAAAGACATGATCCCGTTTGGCCCGGCGATGGCCACCGGAGCGATGATCGCCGTGTTCGGGTCGAACGCGATCGTACACTGGTACCTGTCGAGGATGTTCTGATGGGAGCCATTCGGAGCTTCATCCAACGCTATCCCGTGGCCGCGATCGCGGTCGTCGTCGCCGTGGCTGGCTTCGGGGGATGGACGCTCTATCAGTCGCGTCTGGCGCAGCCGCAGGGCGCCCAGGTGCTGCCGCCATCACCGCCCAGACCCGGGGTCTCCGCGATCCCGCCTTCACCGGGGACGGCGGTCACGCCGACTGCGCCTTCCGGCGCGGCTCGGGGTGTGACACCGACGTCGCCGGGCGGCCCGGCGTCAAGTTCGAGCGGGGCGGCACCCGGCCAGACCGGACCCAGTCAGGGCGCCGCCGCGCCGGGGACGACAGGGGAGGGGCGGGCGAATCCCTTCCAGCCGCTCGCGACTCCCGGGGGGTCGGGGTCGAATCCGGCGCCCGGCGGAGGCATGCCGCTCCCTCCGGTGCCGCCGCTTGCTCCGGCGACCCCCGGGGCACCCGGCCCGGGAGCCGCGCCGCTCACACCGCCCGCACCCGACTACCGGCTCGTGGGGTTTCTCTGGGGCGATACGGCGGTTGTGATTCTCGAGGACAGTCAAGGCTCGTACATCGTCGGCCCGGGCGAGACCGTGAAGCCCGGCATCCGGGTGGTCTCGATCGATGTGCGGCGGGAAGTCGTGCGGCTCGATCGTAACGGTACGCCCGTCGAGCTGACGCTTCTGGGGGCGGTGCGGCGGTCGCCGTGAGCCCGGCGCGGTCGATCAACGATCTGCTGCGCCTGGCCGTCGAGGCCGGCGCGTCCGATCTGCACGTCACCGTCGGGATCCCGGCCATGCTGCGGGTCTCCGGGACGCTGCGGCCGCTGGACGAGACCCGCCTCACGCCCGAGGAGACGGCCCGCCTTGCCCACGGCATGTTCAACGACTACCGGAAGGAGCGGTTCGAGCAGACCTGGGACGTCGATTTCTCCTACGCGGTGACAGGCGTGGGACGATTTCGCGTGAACGTGTACCGGCAGCGCGGATCCGTGGGGCTCGTCGCGCGCATCATCCCGGATCGCGTGCCGTCGATCGAAGACCTCAACCTGCCGCCGCTGCTCAAGGACCTGACCCGCAAGCCGCGCGGGCTCGTTCTTGTGACGGGGCCGACCGGACACGGGAAGTCGACGACGCTCGCGGCGATGATCGGGTTCATCAACGACGAGCGCACCGCCCACATCATGACGATCGAGGACCCGATCGAGTATGTGTTTCCGCACCAGAAGAGCATCGTCAATCAGCGCGAGGTTGGCAACGATACGCAGAGTTTCCTCAACGCGCTGCGGGCGGTGCTGCGGGAGGATCCCAACGTGATCGTGGTGGGCGAGATGCGCGATCTCGAGACGATGGCCGCGGCACTCACGATCGCCGAGACGGGCCACCTCGTGTTTGCGACGCTGCACACCGCGAACGCCGCGCAGAGCATCGACCGCATGATCGACGTCTTCCCGCCGAACCAGCAGCAGCAGATCCGAGTCCAGCTCAGCACCGTGCTCGAAGCGGTGCTGAGTCAGCAGCTGCTGGCCGTCCAGCCGATGACGGAGACCGCCGGGGCGGTGGCGAGCGGCCTCGGCAGCGGCGCGTTTCTCCGCGCGACGAATCGCGTGCCGGCGATGGAGATCATGATGGCGACCCCGGCGATCCGCAACCTGATCCGCGAGGGCAAGACGCATCAGATCTCCTCGACCATCCAGACGGGGTCGCAGTACGGGATGCAGACGATGGATCAGGCGCTATTTGTGCTTTACAAGCGGGGATTGATCAGTGCAGATCTTGCCCTGTCCCGCGCGATCTATCCAGACGACCTGCGCCGGACCATTGACCGCGATCGCGCCGGCTCGGCGGCGCCGACCGGAAGTCCCCGAGCCTAAGCCGGCGACACACAGTCGACGCAGCGGTTAACGCCCCGGCGGGGCCTCCACCCCGTCTGACGCGGGCTGAACCGCGCCGACGCTGTGTCGAATCGCCGCGATGATTTCCGGGATCGGCTGGTCTTTGATCAGGAGACCCTGCAGCCCGTTGCTGGTCACCTTCGCGCGGTCCAGCGCGCCGGGGTAGGCGGTCAGCATGAAGATCTTGACATCGGGAACGTCCTGGAGGATGGCGCGCGCCGCCGTGAACCCGTCCATGGTGGTCATCCGGAAATCCATCAAGATCACGTCGGGGCGCAGTTCGCGGGCCTTCGTGATCGCCTCGCGCCCGTCGGCGGCCTCGCCCGCGATCTCGAGTCCGCCCTGCAGCTGCAGCAGTCTCGCGAGGCGCTGGCGGAATCCCGCGTTGTCGTCCACAAGTACGACTCGGATAGGCATCACACCCCGCGTCCCGGAAGGCCCCGTGGCAAGAGAGGCCTGACCCTCCTCACTATACCGGCCCGGTGCATCCTCGTACATAGGAGAAACGGCCTACCTCCTAGGCGCCCGACCGCGGTACGATCCCGGTGCGCAAGGCGTAGACCGCGGCCTGGGTGCGGCTGTTGACGTGCAGCTTTTCCATGATGTTGCTGAGATGGTTCTTGACCGTCCGTTCGCTGATGTCCAGCTTGTGCGCGATCTCCTTGTTGGCCAGTCCGGCGGTGACCTGCTGGAGGATCTCGGTTTCGCGCAGGGTGAGGGGCGTGAGGATCGGCGAGAGATCCTGCGACGCCGCCACCCGGGCGAACTCCTTGAAGGCCTTGGCCGCCATCGACGGAGCGAGCAGACCTTCGCCCTGCGCCACCAGGTGGACGGCGCGCAGCAGTTCGTCGGAGGACGCGTCCTTCAGCAAATAGCCCATCGCCCCGGCCTTGATCGCGTCGAAGAGGAACTCCTCATTCGTGTGGATCGTCAGAATAATGACGCGCGTGCGGGGACTGGTTGTCCGGATTATCCTCGCCACGTCGATGCCGGACATCCCCGGCATCATGACGTCGAGCAGCACGACGTCGGGGGTGAGATCCTCGACCAGCCGGACGGCGTCCTCGCCGCTTTTCGCCTCGCCGACGACCTCGATGTCGCCCGCGGTTGCCAAGAGGCGCCGGATCCCCTCGCGGAACAACGCGTGATCGTCCGCGATCAATACGCGGATGGGGCCTGTTTCAACCATGGTGTACCCCCAGCGGCACCTGGACTGTGACCGTCGTCCCGCGATTCGGCCCGCTCTCGATCGCGAGGCGTCCGCCGATGAGCGCGGCGCGCTCCTCCATCGACGGAAGTCCGAGATGGTGGCCGGCGTCCGGCCCCGCGCGGTACGCGTGAACATCGAACCCGATCCCGTTGTCGGCGACGCCGAGACTGCACTGCTCGTCGGTGACCTCCGCCCGGACGGTCACGGCCGTCGCCCGCGCGTGCGCCAGTACGTTGGCGAGCGCCTGCCGCGCGATGGCCAGGACCGCGTGCCGGACGGCGGGCGGGAGCCGCGCGTCGTCACCGGTCGTCGTCATGGTGATCGCCACCCGGTGCTGCCGTTCCAATTCGCCAGCCAGCTGTTCCAGGGCCAGGAAGAGATGGCCCTCGGCCGGCTCGGCGCGCCGCAGCTCGGCCATAAACTCGCGCATTTCGCGGATCCCATGTTCCAGGAGGCCCCGCAACTCCCGCAGTTCCCCGCCGAGGTCGGCCGGGGCGGACTGCGCGGCCATCGCGGACAGATCGGTCTGGAGGAGCGCGTTGGCCAGCGTCTGCGCGAGTCCGTCGTGCATTTCCCGTGCGATGCGGCGGCGTTCCTCCGCCGCGCCGATGTCGGCGACGCGGTGCGCCGTGCGGGCGGTATCGACCGCGGCGGCGATGTGCGCCGCGACCGCCGGCAGGAGCGCGCCCGAAAACGGCCCGCCGTCCGACACATCGAGCCCGAGCGCGCCGATCGTTCGCGAGCCGATCGACAGCGGCACGCAGGTTATCGCGGGCAGGCCCGGCGTCCCGGCCGCGTCCGGCCGCTGGATCTCGCCCACCGTAATCGCCGCGATCAGCGACGGGAGCAGGGTCCGCGCCGCGGCCCCATTGAGACCGTGGGCGGCGACGATTTCGACGTTTCCGGTGTGCTCGTGCTCCAGCGCCAGCACCGCGGAGCGGGCGGACGTGAGGGACTGGGCGAGGTCGAGGAGCGCCGGCCACAGGACGACGGGGTCGCGCGTCAGCGCGTAACTCACCTTCGCGTGGCCGCCGGCGAGCGCCATCAGCGCGGCCGCAAGGGCGCGTTCGTTCTGGATGCGCAAGAGGTACGCCGTCGCCGCGGACGCGACGAGCCGTGCGTCCTGGAGGTCGTCTCGCGTAAACTCGCCGCCGGTGACACCGCGGTGCAGGATCAGCACCCCGGCGGGATGCCCGGCGATCGCGGACGCCGCGCAGATCGACGAGTGGACGTGCGTCGCATGCACGCGGAGGGGGAACGGGGTGCCCGGGGTGAGGAGGACGGCGCGGCCGCCCTGGGCCACCCAGCCGACGACGCCTTCCCCGGCCTCGGGGCCCGCGGCCAGATCGGACGGATCCACGCCCAGGGACGCCAGCACGTCGAGGCGCTTGGTGACAGGATCGAGCAGGGCGAGCGCTCCGCTGTCCGCGCGAAAGTACGTCAGTGCCGTCCGCACGATCGCGCCGCCCGCCGCCTCCGCGCTCTGCCGGTCGGACGCGACGGCGGCGTCGATGTCGGCAAGGGCCCGGGCGAAGCGCGCGCGCGCGCCAAGACGGTGTGCCGCGGCCGCGCTGGCCGCCGCGGCCGCGAGCAGACTGAATCCCAGGAGCGTCCAGCCGATCCACTGCGCCGGGGCAAACGCGGATGACGGGACGCCGGGAACCTGGGCCAGCGCCAGGGCGGCGGCGATCGTGCCGGCACCCCAGTACCCGGTGAGCAGTCCGGCGACCACGACCAGCGGAAACCCCAAGAGCACGAACTCGATCGGCGCCGACGTAACCAGCATGCCGGTCCACAGCAGCGCGACGTCGCCCGCGAGCGCCCACCGGGCGACCCGCTCCGCCCGTTCGGTCGATTGCGCGCCAACCAGCGTGAGGCCGACGGCGTACAGCACCGCGCCGGCGAGCAGCGGCATCGCAAGGCGTCCCGGGATGCTGCCCGGCAGCAGCATGTAGAGGACAATGAGCGCGGCCACCACGAGCAGCCGCGCCGCGAGCGTGGCCTGCGCCAGTTCCGCAAGAACCGGCCGGGCGGGCCGGGGATCCGTACCACCCGCGGACGACGCCGGCTGGTCGCCGAGGCGCAGCATCCGGCGCCTACCGGAGCGCAAACGCCTTCATGCTCAACGTGATCTCCAGGCCTTCCTGGTCCACGCCGCCGCTCGGACCGCCCCCGGAGATGCCGATCGACTGCTCCGCCGCCACCCGCGGCGAAGATTCCATGAGTTGAAGAAAGGCGACGGCCCGCGCGAACGTTCCGCGGAGCCGGACGGTGAACGGCAGCTCCTGAATCGGCTCGGTGGCCGAGGCGGACGGTTGAGTCCCCGCCGGGAACGTCACCTCGATCAGGCGAATGCCGCTCGCGGCGATGGCGACGGAGAGCCGTCCCATCACGCCGGACACACTGATATTTGCGGGAATTTGGCCCTCCAGCTCGTGGACCCGGGCCGCGGCGGCGGCGTGCTCGTGTTCCACGGTATGCAGGCGATCGGCCGCGGCCTCGATGCCCACAAGGCTGCGACGCTGCGTCTCGATCCGCCGGTTCAGGAGGCTCAGCGCTTCCAACTGCGGCGCAAAGACGAACCGGTACAGCGGCAGCCCCACCGCCAGGACGAGCGCGATTGCGACGATAACCGTCTCGCGGGGCGTGAGTGACCTCACGGTGCCTGCCCCTCGCGCACCGACCCGTCGATCTCGAATGTGTAGATCCGGCGGGTTCCGAGGCTGCCCTCGCGCACGTACTTGAGCGATGTGCCGGTCAAGAATCGCGCCGAGGACAGGCGTGTGGCGAGGGTTGAGACGGTGCCCTCGCTCAGCGCCTGTCCGGCGATGGCGAGCTGGCCGTTGGTGATGCTGAGCGATGTGAGCCACGCGTCCCGCGGCACGAGATCGCTCAACTGGACGAGGACCCCGGACCAGCGCGGCAGGCGGACCGTCAGGCGGGTCAAGGCCTCCTCCCGGTGCTTCAGGTCGGTCAGGTCGCGCTCCAGCCTCCTCGATTTGTCGGCAATTGGACTGAGCGCGGCCACCTGACGGTCGAGGCTCGCCGCCTGCACCTCCAGGAGGCGGATCCGCGCGTGGAGGGCCCCATACGCCAGGATGAACGGAAGCACCGCGGCGGCCACCACGATGTTGCGCGCCTGCGACCGTTTCTGGAGATCTCGCTGCCGCTGAATATAGGGAGGAAGTAGGTTGAGCGTGATCTCCATTAGTGGAGCGTCCTGAGCGCGAGCCCGATGGCGACGGCGAGTGAGACGCCGCGGCCGCGTGCGTTCGACGCCACGCCGGGAGCCACGGCCAGGCGGGAGAGCGGGTCGCCGACCTCGACGGGGAGGCTGAGCTCGGACGCCAGCATCTGCGCCACGCCCTGGATGTCGGCGCCTTCCCCGGTGAGGACCACGCGCTCGACCTTCTCGCGGTGCGTTTGCGCCTGGAAGTAGTCGATCGACTTGGCCACGCCGTCCAGCAGTTCGTGCAGGCCCGGCGTGTCCGCCACCTCGCCGCCGCCGGCCGGCGGCGTGAGCTGGTCGCCGCCCACCGGCAGGCTCCGGCACACCGGCGCCAGCGTCCCCTTTGTCATCACGATCTCCGTCGCATCGGCGCCGATGTCGATGGCGGCCGTCAGGGTCTCGGGGTGCGCCAGGGTGCGGGCGAGGGCGAGGGACGACACCTCGAGCGCGGCGACGTCGAGGCCGGCGTCGTGGGCCACCTGGTAGTAGAGGAGCGCGTCGCGTTCGGGGACCGCGGCCATGAGCACTTCCAGGCGACGCTGGCCGTCCTCGGTGATCTCCCGCACCACCTGCGCGTCGAGGACCGCCTCGTCGATGCGAAGCGGCAGATGCCGCTCCGCTTCCCAGCGGACGGCGTTTTTGAGCTCATCGTCCGGCATCGGCGGCAGGGTGAGGGTTCGCACGAGTGCCGTACGGCCGCCCATCCCGACAACCGCGCGTCCATGGCGAATGCCGGCTCCGCGCAGCGCCGCCCGGAGGGCCGCGGCCAGGAGGGAAACGTTGCGAATCGCCCCGCCGTCGACGGCGCCGTCCGGGGTTGGATGAATGGCGGCATGGGTCAGACGAGGAGGCGTTCCCCCGCGAACCGCGGCGACCTTGATCGTGCGTCTTCCGATGTCGACGCCGACGGTGGGGGAGGGCCCCAGGAGGTCCACCCGCTTACCTTCGTGTGAGTCTCGTCATCGAACTGGTATTCGCCAGAGTCGTAGGGTTTCCCCCCGACCCGGCGCCGCTCCAGGCACCACCAGGTCGCGAGACGGCCTACTTGGCGGGTGCCCATGAGATCGGCAACAGCACGAACGGCTGCGTCGGCGTGACGAGCGCGGTCGGGAGGCCCGGATAGAAGATCGAGGGATCGTAGGTCACGGAGGTGCTGTCGAAGCCGTCGCCCTTGCTCGACGCGTTCACGCGGCCGACGTAGAGGGCCCCGCTGATCGTCACCGGCAGTGCCGACGATCCGTGGACGCAGTAGCCTGGACTTGATGCCGGGACGGCGATGCTCGGGTTCGCCGTGTTGTCGAGCGCGACGACGAGACCTTTGATGGTAATGGTGCCGGCCGACCCGGCTGTATTGCAGGTCGTGGAACCGGTCAGCAGCGCACCTCCCGAGATGATCGCGGGGTCGCCGTTCTGCGCGTTGAAAATGAAGTTGTTGCCGAACCAGATGATAAACACGACGTCGCCGCAGGGCGCCGTCACCGTGCACCCGTTGATGTTATACACGCCGTAGCAGACGAACGTCCCGGTGATCCGCAGCTTCGTCCGGCCGCTCGAGTCGACCAGGTCGCAGCTCGAGTCGTTGACGAAGACCGTGCCGGTAATGTTGACGAACCCGTTCGCATCCGTCGTCGCCGAGTTGCGGCAGTTCTTCCACCCCGTGTTGCCGCTGAAATTCAACCCGGTCGCGCCGCCGCAGATCGAGGTGCTGTGATACGCTTTGCAGCTGTACGGATCGTTCGGCGTCGCCGGAGTCGGGCAGAGGGCAACGGTTTCACACGGATTGCCCGCACCCGTCGGACAGAAATTGAACTGGGGCACCGGCACCGCCGCCACCTTCGTCGGCGCACAGGCGTAGCAGTTGCCCTGCAGGCTCGTGGTGCCGGTGACATAGGTGATCTGCCCGGTCACGTTGGTCCCGGCCGTCACCTGCTGGAACGCCGTGGCCTGACTTTGCGCGTTGTTGGCTTGGATGGCGCCCAGTTGTCGTAGGACCGTGTTTTGGATCGTGGGGGTCGCTCCGCCGGAGGCAGTGGTGCCCATCGTGATCGTCGTGCCGCTCGTCAGCGCCCTGGAGAACGCCTGCGGCAGCACCAGGAACGTCTCTCGAACCGTCTGGCTGCGGATGCCGTGCCGCTCAGGATGGTGCCGGTGCTGACGACGCTCTTGACGGCGCCGAGCGCTCCGGTTTGGGACGTGGCCGTATCGAGTTGCACGGTGTATGTCCCGCCCCCGAGTGTCTGGGTGATCGGCCCCGTCCAGGTGTTGTCCACGCTCAGGTGGTTGACCGCGTCGGCGACGCCCGCCTCGGCGAGGTACCGGGCCTGCACCGCGTTGCTCTGGTTGACGGCGATCTGCAGCTCGTTCACGGTGTTGTTCATCATGGCGACGCCGACCAGGCCGACGAAGAGCGCCACCGCGAGGAGGACGATCAGCGCAAGTCCGGACTCCGACGGCGCGGCCGAGCGCATCGGGGAAGGAGAGGCGAACTCGATCGGTCGCTTCATGCGGCACCTCACTTGCGCGGGGGGTTTCGTGGCACGCCCTCGCTCGTGTCGGTCACCTGCTGCGTCTGGCTTCCGCTCGCCGTGGTCTGCACGGACTTATCGGCGACCTGGACGGTGACGATCTTCTTTCGGACGGTCTCGCCCGACGTATGCGTGATGAACAACCCTTGGTCCAGGTTCAGGGTACTCCCTGCGATCGATGAAATGCTTCGAATCTCCGATCCGATAAAGATCAGGTCACCGGCGGCGAAGCCCGTGGCACTGGCGACCGTGGGGGTCGTGACGCCGGCGGGGGCTTGCGCGGAGAGCGTCGTCGAGGACTGGGTGAAGGACAGGAAATTGATCAGGTCGGCTAGGGGTTGCCCCGCCCGCGTCATCTGTGTCCCGGCCGTCGTGTACGTGACCGCGATCGGCGCCAGCAGCGTCCCGTACGGCAGGCCGAAGGGGGCGGTGCCAGAGGTGACGGATGGCGTGATCGTCAGGGCCGTGCCGCTGACCCCGGTGCTCGCGCACGTCGAGACCGCGCCGATCGTGGACACGATCGTCGGCGACAGCCCCGTCGAGAGCGCCGTGAGGGTCACCACGGTGCCGGTCACGAGGTCGGTCGGGGTTTGGACGTAGATGACGGTGGTGGTGGCCGTGGCGCCGACGGGACAGACGAGGATGACCGCCTTCTGCACGGTGAGGGTGCCGCCGGTCGAGTTGTCGATCGCCTGCTGGAGATCCCGGACCACGCGGTCGCTCGCCACGCGGGGGTTCTGCTGGACGTCCAGCTGGCTCTGGAGCAGCAGCCATCCGCGGGTGGTCGTGGTGATCATGAAGTAGAAGGTGACGACGACGGCGCCCAGCAGAGCCGCGGCGACGACGAGTTCGATGAGCGTGAACCCGCGCTCCGTCTCGATTCCGGCGGCACCCCGCGCAGCCGGCATCCCGTCAGAAATAGTTCTGCACGACGCTGGTCAACGTGACCGCCTTCGGAAGGTTGGACGACAGTTCCTGCCACGAGACGGTGACGGCGACGATCGTCAGGTTGGGACTGGTGGTGGACGTGATCGGATTGGGACAGGGCGCCGTGATCGTGACGGCGCACCGGGTGACGGTGACGGCGCGCGTGAACGTGAGTCCCCACTGCGTGAAACTCGTGCTCCCGGTGAAGTTGGTCGGCGTGACGTAACTGAACGTCTTGGTTTTGATCTCCTCCATCTGCTCCTGCGCCAAGAGCGTCGCGTACGTCCTGTTCCGGCCGAACGCGCTGTTGGACGATGCCCGAGGATAGTAGAGGCCCATCGCCATCGCGACAACCGCGAGCAGGAGCACCGACACGGTGAGCTCGATCATCGTGAAGCCGCGCTCGCTTGGGTCGCGACGGGCGGTCAGCACGTTCCCGTCCCGGCCGTGAGCGCGCCCCGGCCCGTCGCGAGCGTGATGCTCACGGTTTCGGTCAGGCCCCTCGTGTTGTCGACGCAGAAGGCGGGGGTGGCACCGGGCCCGGTGACGGCGCCGGTCGCCGCAATCGCGATGTCGTTGCCGGGCCACGTCGTCTTGGCATGGACGGTGGTCGGGAGCGTGAACGTCCACAGCACCGTCGCTCCGTTCTTCACGCTGTAGCTCGTCACGGCCCCGCCGGACACGGTGAAGGCGATGTCGATCTGGACGTTCTGACCGACCGCGGTCTCCTGGGCGGCGCGAAGGTCCGAGACGAACTGGCGCGCCGTGGTCTGCATCGCCGACGTGACTTGATATCCCAGGAGGCCCGGCATCGTCACCGCGATCATCAGGCCGAGAATGAACAGAACGACGACGACTTCGATGGCGCCGAATCCGCGCTCGCCCCTCCCGCTCGAACGTCTCAGGGGCAGGCCCCCGAGTTCGCTACGAAGGTGTCGAACGCCGCACCGGGGTTGAGGGTCACGCTGGGCGCGCTGCTGCCGGTCGATCCGATCGACGTGCCGCTGACGGTGAGGAAGACTTCGTACTGAAGCCCCGAGACGTTCGTGCCGGCGTTGCCGGGGGCGCAGCGGATGACCTGGATGTTGCCGGTCGTGCCGCCGGTCGGCGACAGGGTATACGCGCCGGAGTTACCGGGGAGCGCGTTGGTGGAGAAGTTCCAGCTGGTGCCGTTCTCGGCGTAGCCGATGTTCGAGTCGTTGGCGCAGGCGTTGCCGGCGACGGTTGTGCTGACTACGCCGATGGTGACATAGCAGGCCCACTCGAGCGTGCGCCACTCCTGGCCGAGCGTGCGGGCCTCATCCTTGGCCGCGGTCTGCCGGGCGCTGTTGTAGCTCGGCAGGGCGACCGCGATGAGGAGGCCGAGGATGAAGAGCACGACGACCAGTTCGATGAGCGTGAACCCCGGCTCCTGGCGCAGACGGCCGCTCTGCACGACACACCAGCTCCCCCGGGCCATGGGCCGATTACGGGCAAGTGGTCGTCTTCGCGATGAAGGTGTCGAACGCCGCACCGGGGTTGAGCGTTACGTTGGGCGCGCTGCTGCCGACCGCGCCGATCGCGGTGCCGCTGACGGTCAGGAAGACCTCGTACTGGAGCCCCGAGACGTTCGAGCCGGCGTTGCCGGCGGCGCAGCGGATGACCTGAATGTTGCCGGTCGTGCCGCCGCTCGGCGACAGGGTATAGGCGCCGGAGTTGCCCGGGAGGGTGTTGCTAGAGAAGTTCCAGTTGGTGCCGTTCTCGGCGTAGCCGATGTTCGTGTCGTTGGCGCAGGCGTTGCCGGTGACGGTCGTGCTGACCACCCCGATGGTGATATAGCAGGCCCACTCGAGCGACCGCCACTCCTGGCCGAGCGTCCGCGCCTCGTCTTTCGCCGCGGTCTGCCGGCCGCTGTTGTAGCTCGGCAGCGAGACCGCGATGAGGAGACCGAGGATGAAGAGCACCACGACGAGTTCGATGAGCGTGAACCCCGGCTCCTCGCGCAGACGCTTCAGCATGGACATGTCAGCCTCCCGGGCCCCGGGTCAATTAGGGGCAGGTGCTCGTCTTCGCGATGAAGGTGTCGAACGCCGCACCGGGGTTGAGCGTTACGTTGGGCGCGCTGCTGCCGACCGCGCCGATCGCGGTGCCGCTGACGGTCAGGAAGACCTCGTACTGGAGCCCCGAGACGTTCGAGCCGGCGTTGCCGGCGGCGCAGCGGATGACCTGAATGTTGCCGGTCGTGCCGCCGCTCGGCGACAGGGTATAGGCGCCGGAGTTGCCCGGGAGGGTGTTGCTAGAGAAGTTCCAGTTGGTGCCGTTCTCGGCGTAGCCGATGTTCGTGTCGTTGGCGCAGGCGTTGCCGGTGACGGTCGTGCTGACCACCCCGATGGTGATATAGCAGGCCCACTCGAGCGACCGCCACTCCTGGCCGAGCGTCCGCGCCTCGTCTTTCGCCGCGGTCTGCCGGCCGCTGTTGTAGCTCGGCAGCGAGACCGCGATGAGGAGACCGAGGATGAAGAGCACCACGACGAGTTCGATGAGCGTGAACCCCGGCTCCTCGCGCAGACGCTTCAGCATGGACATGTCAGCCTCCCGGGCCCCGGGTCAATTAGGGGCAGGTGCTCGTCTTCGCGATGAAGGTATCGAACGCCGCACCGGGGTTGAGCGTCACGTTGGGCGCGCTGCTGCCGACCGCGCCGACCGCCGTGCCGCTGACCGTAAGGAAGACCTCGTACTGGAGCCCCGAGACGTTCGTGCCGGCGTTGCCGGGGGCGCAGCGGATCAGCTGGATGTTGCCGGTTGCCCCGCCGGTCGGCGACAGGGTATAGGCGGCGGAGTTGCCCGGAAGGGAGTTGGTGGAGAAGTTCCAGTTGGTGCCGTTCTCGGCGTAGCCGACGTTCGAGTCGTTGCCGCAGGCGTTGCCGGCGACGGTCGTGCTGACCACCCCGACGGTCAGGAAACAGGCCCACGACAGCGTGCGCCACTCCTGGCCGAGCACCCGGGCCTCATCTTTGGCCGCGGTCTGCCGGGCGCTGTTGTAGCTCGGCAGGGCGACCGCGATGAGGAGGCCGAGGATGAAGAGCACGACGACGAGTTCGATGAGCGTAAAACCCCGCTCCTGCTGCAGATGCTTGGTCAGTTTCGCGTACATTGTTCTGCCTCCCCGCGGCGGCAGCCGTCTTGCTCACTGTCGGACGATGTCGGCTTTCCTTGCCGCATAACCAGGTTATACGGACCCGGGAGTAGCGGCAATCGGACCTTCGGTCCCCGCGGCGGCCGAAAGTACTACCGCCTGCCGGGTGGTACGGAGCATCATACTGCGCTTGCCGGTGTGCCGCAACGGGACGTATCCCTTGACGGTAGGGAGAGGGGAGCTACGCGGTGGGCCGCGCGGCGCCGCGGCGTGACCGGCCGCGGACGTGGCGCGAGATGTCGAACGGCACGGCGTCGAGGACGCAGCCCTCGACGAACCGGGCGATGGCCCATCCGAGCTCCGCCACATTCGCCGGTTCGACGCCGTCCGCACCGGACCGCGGCGTCTGTTCCTGCTCGGGCGCCTGCCGCTCGTCGAGCAGCGCGCGGATCTGCGTGGACATCCGCCAGGCCGTCTTATAGGTGACCCGCAGCCGGCGCTGCAGTTCGCGCGCGGGGACCTCGCAGCCGGTGGACGCCATCAGGTAAATGGCGTAAAACCACAACCGCAGCGGGGTGGGGGACTTGTGGAAGACGGTACCCGCCGTCGGATGGACGTGATGACCGCAGCGTGCGCAGCAGTACGACCGGCGCGACAGGACGCGGTGATGTTTCGTCACCTCACCGTGCCGGGCGCAGGCGGGATTCGGGCACGCGATGCCGGCGGGATGCAGGGTGTTCTTCAGCCACTCCAGGCACGCGGCTTCGTCCGGAAACGGGCGCGCGACGCGCGCCGCCGGCTCGGGTGTCCCGTTGTCGATCGTCAACGCACTCTTGTCGCGCACCACCTCGAACACCCCCGTCCTGTCTACCCAGACTCTGCGGCCTGCGCGGGGGTGCGACAATGGGACTTTTGCTCGCGCATGGTCCCAAAGGCCCACCAAAGGTGCGCGGTCCCGCCGCTGCGAACCATCGGACCTACCGCGGATCCGCGGCGGAGGGGAGACGCCCGGCGCATGACGTTCCGTCCTCAGCGGCTCGGGGAAGCCGCGCTGGCTCTCGATCTACGGCAGGCTGTGGTCTTGCTCGCCTTCCTCATGGTGGCGGTCGTGTCCGTCCGGGTGTCGCTCGACAGCGACACCTGGTGGCATCTCCTCGCCGGGCAGTGGATGCTGGACCATCACGCCATCCCGAGACTGGATTCGTTTTCGTGGACACGGGCCGGGACGGAGTGGGTCGACCACTCGTGGCTGTCAGAGATCGGGCTCGTCCTCGTCTGGAACCGGTGGGGATTCGCCGGGCTCAACCTCGCGGCCGCGGCCCTCGCGGTCACAGCGTGGGGCTTCGTGTACGCGCAGACGCAGGGCAGCGTGTACCTCAGGGCCTGCGTGCTCATTCTGGCGGCCTGGGCCGCCTCGTTCTACGTCGTCGCCCGTCCGGAGATGCTCTCGTTCGTCCTGCTGTCGGTCTTCGCGTACGTGCTGAGCCTGTTCCGCCGCGGGACGAACCGGCTGTGGGTGCTGCCGCTGTTGATGTGCCTGTGGGTCAACCTTCACGGCGGGTTCGTCGTCGCGTTTTTCCTGCTCGGAGCGGCGCTCGCCGGACGGGGCGCGAGCTGGGCCATCGGCGGCGGCGGCGCGCCGGCGGCCCGCGACCTCGCGCGGCTGGCCGCCGCGGCGCTGGCGTGCGTGGCGGTGCTGCCGCTGAATCCCTACGGGCCCGCCGCCGTTCTTGAACCGCTGCGCACGGTCTCCATTCCGTTTCTTCGGAATTCCATCTTCGAGTGGCAGTCGCCGGATTTCCATCTGTCCTTCATCCGGCCCTTCGCCTGGCTGGTGTTCCTTACCGTCGCGACGCTCGGGGTGAGCCGGCGCCGCATCGACGTCACCGACCTGCTGCTCGTCCTGGTGTTCCTCGCGCTCGCGCTCGACGCGCGGCGCAATATCCCGCTGTTCGCGCTCGTCGTGACGCCCGTGATCGTACGCCATGCCTCCAGCGTGTTGGAGGACGCGCCGCACGACTATCCCCGCCTGGCGTTCCTTCGAGGGCTCGGTGGCCACGCGCCGGGCTCGCCGCCCCGGTCCGCCGTGCCGTGGCTGGTCCTGGCGCTGGGGGCGGCGGCCGCGGTGATGTACATCACGCCGTATCTGAATCCGGCCGCCAACGAAGCGACGATCGCGACCAGGCTCCCGGTCCGCGCGGTCCGGTTCATCCAATCCGTCCGGCCGCCGGGTCCCATGTTCAATTTCTACACCTGGGGCGGCTACCTTGCCTGGGCGCTGTTCCCCGGCTATCGCGTCTATGTAGATGGGCGTACCGACCTCTACGGAGAGCACTTTCTTGAGGCGTACGCGTACATCCGGGCGGGCGGCGATGGATGGCGGGACACGTTTCGCCGCGAGCACATTCGCCTGGTGATCATCGACTCCGGGTCGCCGCTGGCCGGTCTCCTGCGCGCGGAGCCCGGGTGGCGCGAAGGGTACGCCGACCACATCGCGTCGGTGTTCATTGCGCCCTGAACGGCCGCGCGCGGCTCCCGCGGGCGCCCCATCCGCGCGGGGAGATCGGATCGCGGCCTGGGAGCCGTTCGCGCTCGCAGGCGTCCTGGTCCTCGCCCTCGCGCTGCGACTCGCGCTGCTGGGCGCGCTGCCCCTGTGGTTTGACGAAGCGTTCAGCCTCGACGTCGCGCGCCGGACGCTTCCGCAGATCTGGGCGTTTCTGCCCGGACACGACCCGCACCCGGTCGGATACTACGCGCTGCTCTCGGTCTGGATTCACGTCTCCGGCACGAGCCTCGCGTCGATCCGCCTGCCGTCGCTCCTGTTTGGGCTGGCCGCCGTCGTGTTGACGTGGCGCCTCGGCCGGGAGCTTTTCTCTCCGTTGATCGGCGTCGTCGCGGCGGGACTGGCCGCGGTCAATCCGTTCGAGATCCTGGCAAGCGACGACGCACGGATGTACGCGATGCTGGCGTGCCTGGGGCTCGCCGCCACCTGGACCCTGTGGCGGGCGTCCCGTGCGGGCGCGGGGACGGGGTGGTGGGTCGCGTACGGGGGCGCGGTCGCGCTGTTGGCGTATACGAGCTACTACGCGTTGCTCCTGATCTTCGCCCACGCGATGTGGGTGGTGACGTCCCGTCCGCGTCGGGCGGCGGCCGCACAGCTGGGAATCGCGGCCGCCGTCGCCCTGGCGCTCTACGTCCCGTGGCTGCTCGCCTCACCGACGGTGTCCGCGTGGCCGTCGTGGCGCCAGCCGATCACCGCGAACGACGTGGCGGACTTGATCGCGATGCCGATGTTCGGCGGCTATGTGTTCGGCTTCGGCACGTACCACTACAGCGGCGCCGCGCCGCCGCCGGTTCAGGCGCTGCTGCTCGTGCCGTGGATCGCGCTCGGGGCCGCGGGCGCGGTCGTCCTCGGCCGCGTGAACCGAACCGCCCGATCGTTGGTCGGTCTCGCGTGGCTTGTGCCGCTCGTGGTGGTGGTCGCCGCCTCGCTGGCCTTCGGCGGGCGGGCGGCCTTTCCGCGGCATCTCGTATTCTTGCAGCCGTTCGCGGCGCTGGTCATCGCGGCGGGCATCGTCCACCTGCGCGAGGCCGTGGGCGCCCCGCGGGGTGCCGCAGTGTCCGTCCTCGGGGTCGTTTTGGCCGCGACGTTCGTCGTCCCGGCGCTCGGCAGCGCGGAGACCAACCTGCAAGTGCGGGCGTACCGGTACGACCTGGCCGCCCGGTACCTGAAGGACCTCTACCGGCCCGGCGACATCGTGCTCTTCTTTCCGGGGCAGGTCTTCCTGCCGTTTCGGTACTACTTTGTTCCGCCGGATCGAATCGAACTGGTCGTCTACCAGCACGGCTGGACAGACGCCGCGCTGCGCGCGCCGATCCGCCAGATCGCCGCGATGCTGGCGGCCCGCCGCGTCCGGCGAGTGTGGCTGGTCTTCTCCCCCCCGTGGCCGCGGGGCGCGCTCGAGAGCCTGCAGCAGGCGCTGGTGGCCGCCGGTTACGCGCGGGCGCCGGCGGCGGATTTCAACGAGCTCTGGGTGACGCTCTTCATGCGTCCGTCGCCCTGATGCGGTACCCCGCCAAGCGGGGCTAAGGGATAGCGAGAAAATAACTGATACAGATTATCTCTCGTGCGGTTGAATGACATAGTTCCAGTCGCCATGGAAGGCATCTGGCCTGAGACGAATGATCGCCATTTGGTCGTCGGTAATCTTGACCTTTTGCGGGTAGCGCCCCTGATCCAGGTTGCACCGGACCGTCAGGCCGGTGGATGTTCGGGTGCGCGCGATCAGCTTGACGATCGTGGCATGGGTCAACAGCGGCCGGCCCCGCCAGTTCTGGCTGATGAAGGAGAACAGCCGATGCTCGATCTTGTTCCACTTGCTGGTGCCCGGCGGAAAATGACAGACGTGCAGGGTCAGCTGGGTCGCGTCCGCCAGTCGCTGCAGTTCCCACTTCCAGAGGCGGAGGCGACTGCCGTTGCTGCCGCCGCTGTCGGCCACGATCAGCACCGATGAGGCCCGGGGATAGGCCCGGCTCCCCAGGGTCTTCCACCACCGGTGGATGGTGTGCACGGCGAAGGCGGCCGTGTCATGGTCGATGCCCACGGTGACCCAGCCCTGGTTGCGGCCGAGGTCATACACGCCGTACGGAATCGCCTTGCCCTTCTTGCGATCCAGGAAGTCGTGCACGCGCACGCGCTGCGGGTCCCCACGCGGCCGCCATTCCCGGCCCCCATTTTTGAAGTTCCCCACCAACTCCTTTTTCTTGGTGTCGACCGAGATCGCCGGCTGGCGCCGACGGAGTTGCTGCCCCACGTGGGTCTGGATATACCGAAACTGCGCGTCGCGATCCGGATGCTGCGTCCCTTCCGTGGTCTTGCGATTCGCCTGCAGACTGTAGCCCGAGGCCGACAAGAGCTGCCGGACCAACCAATCGCTCGCGCGATGCCCCTGCGCCCCCAACGCCTTGGCGAGCGCTCGGGTACTCAGGCAGGTCCAGCGCAGCGGCGACTCTGGATCGCCCCGGCTCGTCGGCTCGACCAGGTGGTCCAGCGCCGCGCTCAACCGCGGATCCACGGTCGTCGCCTGCTTGCGCCCGCCGCCCGGCCGGCGAATCCGGCCCGGCTCGACGCGCCCCCCGGCGCGGGCCTCCTTTAGCCCCCGCGCGATCGTGCTTCGTGAGATCCCCGTGGCGCGGGCCACCAACGATGCTCCGCCATGACCCAAGGCGTGCGCCTCTGCTGCCGCCCAGAGCCGCCGTGACCGCTCGTCCAACGAATGCCGGAGCATTCGATACTTTTGGCGGATCAGCTGACGCCGCGTCATGCCTCCAGTATCGCACAAATTTGGTCGTCTGTATCACTTATTTACTCGCGAACCCTAATGCAGCGCGCCGATCAACCGCCAGACGGGCATCAGGACGGCGACCGCCACGAACGCGACGACCGCGCCCACGCCGATGACCATGACGGGCTCGATCAGACTGGCGAGCTGGCGCATCGTGTTGTCGACGTCGCGCTCGTAGAAATCGGCGACCTTGTCGAGGACCTCTTCCAGGCCGCCCGCCTGCTCGCCGACCGCGACCATCCGCCACAACATCGGTGGAAATACCGGGGACTGGCTCAGCGCGCCGGCGACCGGCTGGCCCTCCCTGACGCGAACCGCCGCGGCCTCGGCCGCGGCCGTGATCACGGCGTTGCCGGCGGCGCGCGCGACGATCTCCATGCCCTGCACCAGCGGGACGCCGCTCCGGGCGATCATCGCGAACATCCGGGCGAACCGGGCGATCGAGATCTTCAAGATGAGGCGGCCGAAGAGCGGGGTGCGGAGCATCACACGGTCCAGAAGCGCCCGCCCGCGCGGGCTGCGCCGCAACGCCGCAAATCCCGCCACGAGCGCGACCGGCGCCAGGACGACGAGGTACCAATAGCGTTGGGTCACGCCGCTCACCGCGATGAGCACGCGGGTGGGCCAGGGGAGGACGATCGGCAGCCCGCGCATGAACGACAGGAGCTGCGGGAGCACGACAAAGACCGCGAAAAAGCCGACGGCGACCGCGGCGCCCAGGACAATCAGCGGATACAGCGCGGTCGACTTGACCCGCTGGATCAGTTCCAACTCCCGCTCGAGATAGTCGGCGACGTAGATGAGCACGCGGTCGAGCGCGCCGGCCGCTTCGCCGGCCTCGATCAGGCTGACGTAGAGGTCGGAGAACACCGTGGGGTAGACGGCCATCTCCCGGGAGAGGCTGCCGCCCGCTTCAATGCCCGCGCGCACCCGGTCGAGGACGTGGCGGAGCTGTCGGCTGTCCGTCTGACGCGACGCGACTTCGAGACCCGACAGGAGCGGTAGGCCGGCGGAGATCATCGTCGCGAGCTGGCGGGTGAAAATGACGAGATCCTGGCGGGGCACCCGGGCCATCCGGCGAACCTGATCGGCGACCGACGCGGCGGCGATCTGTTCGTGGAGCATGGTCGGCAGGTAGCCCCGCTCCCGAAGCTGCGCGACCACGGCGCGCTCCGACTCTGCTTCAAGCGTCCCCTCGACGAGGCGGCCGGTCTGGTCGCGTCCGCGGTAGAGGAAGACGGGCATGCTAGCTCACGGGGCCGGCCGTGCGTCGGCCTCGGCCGCCGCACGGCCGAGGCTCACCGCGACGCCGGCCAGCACCCAAAAGACGTTCGTGTCGCCGATATGACTCCACAGGAACTGCAGCCAGATGAAGTAGGCGGTGAGGCCCGCCAGGATCCCCGCGGCCTCGGGCCCGACCGGCGACGCGGCTCCGCGCGCCGCGCCGTGGACGGCCCATATCGCGGTCCCCCAAATCCAGAGATACGCGGCCAGTCCGGCCAGGCCCATGTTCACCGCGACCTGTAGAATGTCGTTGTGCGCGATGTCGATGAACACGGCGGTGCGGCCAAATATCCGGTAGTACTCGGGAGTGCCGATGCCCGGGACATGCCCGAGCACGGCGGAGAAGCCCCAGCCGAGGATCGGCCGCTCGCGGATCATGGGAATGACGTGTTCCCAGATCCACAGCTTGCCTTGCATCGAACTGTCGGCGGGGTTGAGGGCCGACTGCGCGCGGCCGCTCAACGAGACCTGCGGCTGCGTGGTCATCATCACCGCCGTCACCGCGACGAAGACGAGTCCCAAGAGCGCCAGGCGCCGGTAGATCCGCGGGGACCGCGGGAGGCGCCACAGCAGCACGATCGCGGCCAGCGCGGTGGCGCCCCATGCCGACCGTGTCTGCGAGCCGAGCAGGGCGGCGTACAGCAGGGTGCCGGCGGCTGCGTATCCCCACCACTGCCGCGGCTCTCCCGCCGCGGCGGCCATCGCCACACCGATCGGCAGCACCAGCGCCGCGTACCCTCCCAAGAAATCGGGGTTGGCCAGCGTGCCCCAACTGTGAATGCCGTAGTTCAGCCCGCGGCTGCCGAGCCAGCGCGTGGCATCGATCCCGTAGTACTGCCCGATGCCCGCGGCGCCGATGAGGGCCGCGGCGCCGAGCAGCACCGCCAAAATCTCCCGGATCTCCAGGCGGGTCAGCCGGGCCGCCGCGAGCGCCATCGGCACGTAGACAAAGTAATCGAGCAGGCCTTCCCCGCGGGTGCTGTTGGGCAGGAGGCTCAGGCGCGGGTTGACCCCGAAGGCGGTCGCGAGCACCGCGAGCGCGAGGAACGCGAGGGCCGGCGCGTCGAGCGGGGTGCGTGAGAGGACGCCGCCCGACCGCAGGAAGACGTAGACACCCACCAACAGCACACAGCCGGCGAGCAGCGTGCCGGCGACTTTCATCTCGTTGGTCGGCAGCAGCGGCACGCCCGCGGCACAGAGAACGAGCGCCATCATCACGACGCGCCGGCCGAAGGCCTCCCCCAACGGCCGCGTCATGAGGACCTGCGCGCTACTCGACATCCACGACGCGGGTCGCTCGGACGACTTCCTCCAGCGCGGTCACACCTTCGGCCACCTTGCGGAAGCCGTTCTCACGCATCGTCCGCATCCCGTCGGCTTGAGCGGCCTTGAGCAGTTCCTCCGCCGAGGCGTGACGGATGATGAGGGGCCGCACACGCTGGGTGACGGTGAGCAGCTCGAAGATCCCCGTCCGCCCGCGATAGCCGGTGTAGCGGCAGCGCGCGCACCCGACCGGCTCGTAGAGCTCGATGGCCGCGTCGTCGCCCACGGCACGGCGGAGCTCCGCTTCCACCTCGGGCAGGGGAGCGATGCGGCGCTTGCAGTCGGCGCAGAGGACGCGGACCAGACGCTGCGCGAGCGCGCCCGCGAGCGACGACGCGATCAGGAAGGGCTCCACGCCCATGTCGAGCAGCCGCGTGATCACGGACGGCGCGTCGTTGGTGTGGATCGTCGAGAAGACGAGGTGCCCCGTCAGTGACGCGTGCGTGGAGATCTCCGCCGTCTCCGCGTCCCTGATCTCGCCCACCATCAGCACGTCCGGGTCCTGCCGGACGAGCGACCGCAGCGCGTTGGCAAAGGTGACGCCCGCCCGGATGTTGACCTCCATCTGGCTCACGCCGGGGATCTGGTACTCGACCGGATCCTCGACCGTCATGATGTTCCGATCGAGGGCGTTGAGGAGCGCGATGCTGCTCACGAGCGTCGTCGTCTTGCCGCTCCCGGTCGGACCGGACACGAGGATGATGCCGTACGGGAGCCGGATCAACTGCTCGTAGCGTTGGAGCGTGGCGGCGTCCATGCCGAGTTGGGGCAGCGTCAGGATCGACTGCGATTTGTCGAGGATCCGAAGCGCCACCCGTTCCCCGTGGATGACCGGAATCGTGGAGACGCGGAGATCGACCGCGCGGCCCGCCGCGGTGATCTGGAACGAGCCGTCCTGCGGCACCCGGTGCTCCGCGACGTTCATCCGGGCCATGACCTTGAACCGCGCGATGAGCGGGACGTAGACCTGCTTCGGGACGGTCATCGCCGTATGCAGGATGCCGTCGATACGGAAGCGGACCCGGACCTCATTTTCTGTGGGCTCGATGTGGACGTCGCTGGCGCGGTCGCGAATGCCCTGGTTGAGGATCAGATCGGCGAGGCGGATGACGGGGGCGTCGGGCCGATCGGCCGCCGCGTCCGCGGCTTCGTCGGGCGCCGTCCGCACGGGCGCGATCTCCTCGATGATTCCGCGCGCGTGCTCGCGCATACCGTAGACACGCTCGATCGCGGCCTTGATTTCGGCGACGGTGGTGATCACCGGGCTGACGCCGAGCCCGGTCGCGATCGAGACGTCGTCGAGCGCGACGACGTCGAGCGGGTCGGCCATCGCGAGCGTCAACCGGCTGCCGTTCCGCTTGACCGGCACCACGGTGTACTTGCGGGCGAGGGTCTCCGGGAGGAGCGCCGCGGCGGCCGGATCGACGCCCTGCTGGTGAATGTTGACGAGCGGAATGCCGAGCTGCCGTGCGAGCGTCTCCGCGATCTGTTCCTCGCGGACACCGAGCGCGATCAGCGCGCGTCCGATCCGCTCACCGGTCTTCCGCTGGCGCTCGAGGCCTTTCGCGAGCTGGTCGGGGGTGATGACGCCCTGCTCTATCAGCAGCTCACCGAACAGCTTCTTCTGTTGCTTAGCGGACATGTGCTACCTGCCGTACGCGCAGCGCCTCGGGAAATCCTCCCTCGACCACCAGCGCTTCGGGGTCGCGCGCGAACAGCGCCACGGTCTGGGCCAGCTCTTCGCGGGTGAGCCCGTGCGTGAACGTGAGGCTGTCGATCTGGCGGGCGGCGCAATCCGACGCGAACGCCGCGGCGACCAGCGAGTCGTCGTCGAGCGGCGCGTTCGCCGCGAATACGTGGCCGGACCGGATCTCGTAGCGGAGGGTCCCGGCGGCGGCAAGCGCGGCGTCGAGCGCGGCAAAGAGCTCGCCGACGGCGCCGCGCACGGTGGGGTGGCGCTCGCCGTAGAGCCGGATGCTTCTCGCCGTCGCGACAAACTGCCTCACGATGGCCGCGGCCGTGGGCGGCGCCACGGGCAGGGTCTCGCCGGCGGGCCGTTCGTCGCCGGCCGGGGCGATCTCGTGGACGGTGATGGCCCCCGCGGCCCGGCCGCGCAGGATCGCGGCCGGGCCGCCGACGGCGCGGACCTTTTCTATAGGAAGAACGAGCACGGCGACGAGCTCGCGCAGGTCCGCCTCCGTCGCCTCGGGCGCGAGCCGCAGGTTCCGGATGCTGCGTCCATGCAGCGCCGCGAGCAGCGGCGCGACCTGTTCGTGCGTGCGTTCGGTGTCGTCAAACGCAAACCGCCACCCGCCGCGCAGCACGTCCATCCGCAGCTCGCCGTACTGCCGGAAGTAGCGCGCCGCAAGCGCCGCGAGGTCGGCGAGCGCGGTCCGCGTAAGTGGGTGGGCCGGACCGTAGAGGCGGTGCGTCTGCAGCGCCGCCGCCAGGCGTCTGAGAATGAGGAGCGCCAGCTCCGGCCGATCATTGCGCGCGTCCAGAGACATCGGTCCTCATGATAACGTGGCCGGTCCGTACCGGCAAGTGAACGACATCGCGCCGCGCCGTCGCGTGCGCGTGACGCGTCCACGCGTTGACACCCGTTCGACGCGGGTGCTATCCTCAGTCTTGCCCGTGATGCTCTCCGCGGGACATCTGGACTGACATCGGCAGGGCAGGAGGTCCCGGGTGGGCGAGAACGAGGACGTAATCACCCTGCTGGACGAAGAAGGCATCGAGCACGAGTTCAGCATCGTAGATGTCCTAGAAGTCAGCGACCAACGGTACGCGATTCTTCAGCCGATCGAATCCGGCGAAGAGCCGGACACTGCGGTGATTTTCCGGATGGAGGGCGACGCGCTCGTCACGATCGAGGACGACGCCGAGTTCGAGCGCGTGCGGGCGGTCTTCGAGGCCGAGTCCGACTCCGGCGACGGCGAGATTCCCGGAAACGGGGAGGCCGGCGAGGTCGGACCCACCACGGGCAACGGCGCCGATCTGCCGCCCGGCGATCACGACAGCAGTCAGTCGCACTGACGGGTCGCGGGCCGGCGGCGTGGGGCGATGGCTGCGGCCGGACGCCGAGGTCGATTCGATCTACGCGATTGATCCTGCAGCACTGCGCGCCCGCGGCATCCGTGGTGTCATCCTCGACCTCGACAACACCATGGTCCCGTGGGGCGCGTGGGACGTGCCGGCGGCGCTCGGGCCCTGGATCGCCGCGGCGCGCGCCGTCGATCTCCGGCTCTGCATCGTCAGCAACAACGCCGGCGCCCGTGTCGCGCATCTTGCCGCGGCCCTCGAGCTGCCCGCGGTCACCGGGGCGTGGAAGCCGCGCCGGGGCGCGCTGCGCCGCGCGCTCAGCATGATGGGGACCGCGCCCGACGCGACGGCGCTCGTCGGCGACCAGGTGTTCACGGACGTGCTGGGAGGGAACCGGCTGGGACTGCACACCATTCTCGTCCATCCTCAGAGCGGCCGCGAGTTCCCGCTGACCCGCCTCACCCGGCTGGCTGAGCGGGTCGTCGGCGGCCTCAGGCGGCTTAAATTACATGGTGGCCGGCCGCGGGCATGATCACCGTGGTGGCCGATCACCTCGAGCGCACCCGGGCGTACCTCGCCGCGGCCGCCTCCGACGCGCTGCTGGTGGCGCGCCCCGAAAACCGCCGGTACGTCACGGGATTTACGGGGTCCGCGGGGCTCGTGGTGGTCACGCCGTCTGCGGCGCTGCTGGCCGTGGACTTCCGGTATTATGAGCAGGCGGCCGCGCAGGCGCCGGCCTGCCGCGTGATCCGCGGCGGGGCCGATCCCGCCCAGGCGCTCGCCGAGGCGGTCAAGGCGCTCGGGCCGGCGCGCATCGGGTTCGAAGCGGAGTTCATGCCCTACGCGCAGGTCGAGCGCCTCAGGGAGCGCTTCGCGCCGGCCGAACTCGTGCCGCTCCCGGACGCCGACCGGATCCGATGGGTCAAGGACGACGCGGAGATCGCCGCGATCGCGCGGGCGGCGGACATCGCCGACACCGCCTTCGAACGCCTCCTCGGCGTCATGCGCGCCGGCATGACCGAGCGGGATGCGGCACTCGAGCTCGAGTTCGCGATCCGGCGGGCGGGCGGCGAGCGCCTGGCGTTCGACACCGTGCTCGCGAGCGGCCCCCGGGGCGCCCTGCCGCACGGCCGCGCGACGGACCGGGTGATGCAGCGGGGGGAGCTCGTGACCGTTGACTTCGGCGCGGTGTACGACGGATACGTGTCGGACTGTACGCGCACCGTCGCCCTCGGCGAAACCGACGCCCGGCAGCGCGAGGTGTACGCGGCGGTGCTCGCGGCACAGGGGCGCGCGCTCGAGGCCGCCCGGCCGGGGGTGGCGTGCCGGGATGTCGACGCCGCCGGCCGCGCGGTGATCGCGGCGGCGGGCTTCGGGGAGGCGTTCGGACACGCGATGGGCCACGGCATCGGGCTGGACGTGCACGAGGGCCCGCCGGTCTCACCCCGCACGGATGCAATCTTAGAAGCAGGAATGGTCGTGACGATCGAGCCGGGCATCTACCTGCCGGGCTGGGGCGGCGTGCGGATCGAAGACGCGGTCGTGGTCGCGGACGGCAGCGCCCGCGTCCTGACCCGCCTGCCCAAAGACTTGGTGATCCTCGGGTGAGCCCGGCGTGATCTCGTCCAACGACTTCCGTCCCGGCGTGCACGTGCTGCTCGACGGCGACCTCTACGCGATCGTCGAATCGCAGCACGTGAAGGTCGGGCGCGGACCGGCGTACGTGAAGGCCAAGATCCGCAACACCAAGACCGGGTCCATCACCGAGCGCACGTTCCGCGCCGGCGAGCGCGTGCCGCTCGTGTATCTCGAGAAGCGCACGATGCAGTACCTCTACGGCACCGGCGACGAGTACGTCGTCATGGACAAGAACAGCTACGAGCAGCTGACCCTCCCCCGCGCGCTGTTCGGCGACGCGGTGCGGTTTCTGCGCGAGAACCTCGACGTGACCGTCATCTTCCACGGGGACACGCCGATCGCCGCGGAGCTGCCCAACTCGGTGGACCTCAAGATCGTCGAGACCGCGCCCGGCGTGCGGGGCGACACCGTCAGCGGCGGCAGCAAGCCGGCCAAGCTCGAGACCGGCGCGGTCGTCCAGGTGCCGCTCTTCGTCGAGACCGGCGAGACGATTCGCGTGGATACCCGCAGCGGCACCTACCTGGAGCGCGTGCGCTGACGATCTCCCCGTAGCTGCGCGCCGCTCACGGCATCCAGTTGGCGACGCGAAGGTTTGGAATACGCGAGAAATGCGCCTCGTTGGCGGTGACCACGACAAGGTCGCCTACGAGCGCGGTCGCCGCAATTTGCACATCCTCCAGACCGATCGATCGACCCGCTCCCTGGAGCGATGCCAGAAGGTCTCCAGCGATGACAGCCTCATCGTGCCCGAACGGCAGCACCTGTAGGTGAACGAGTAACTCCCGCCGGATCCGGGTCCAAAGATTTTGGTCACGCTTGCGCACGCATCCGTACCGGAGTTCCATCACGCAGATCGTGGATGTGAAGAGGCCGTCGGACGGCACGTTCTTAATCTTCTGCATGAATGCCGCGTGGGGTTTGAGCTTCAGAGGTTCGCTAAGTGCGTTCGTGTCGAGGAGGTACATCGCGAATCACGATGGCTTCCACACACGCGGCATCCGGCGGCGACGGCCCTTTGCCGCTTCGTCCAAGTATCGGAAGAATGCATCCTGATCTTCAAGCCACCCGACGACATCTGCCAGGGAGCGCGCCTTCGAATCGACCGGCACGAGGCGCGCCACAGGGCGCCCGTGGCGGGTGATAAGCACGGATTGTTGACCGTGTGCGACCTCGCCGAGTACCTCGGAGAGGTGCTGCTTGAGATTCGCGACGGTGATGATTCTGTTCACCGGATCCTCCTCACCGCTCGACCTGACCCGACCAACCTATTGTAGACATTATGGCCGAATGGCACAATATGTCTAAATTAAATTCGGACACGACCACGCCCACCGAAGGCGGCGTCGCGCCGGTCCTGTCAAGTCATCTAAGGACCTTACCCGAGAGGGTATCATCTTGTCATTTAAGTTCTTACCAGCGGCCGCGGCTCGCCGGGACGGCTGGCGGGTGACCGCCGGAAGAACAGGTTGTGATTGCGCCA
>Ga0207416_1000490_pt1 | contig 67353 bp, 69 predicted proteins | sample PaiPotPPM11metaG_FD_184107 | JGI IMG/M metagenome (GOLD analysis project Ga0207416, IMG submission 184107) | Iron sulfur acid spring bacterial and archeal communities from Banff, Canada, to study Microbial Dark Matter (Phase II) - Paint Pots PPM... ... | reverse complement strand
TGTTAACTTCGCTGGACCACATGCGGCAAGTTCGCCGTTGATACCCGAGGTGGGAGCCGTATGCCCGAATTGGGCACGTACGGATCTGTGCGGGGGGCGCTCAGCAATGAGCGTCCCTACCGCGATTAGGGCGAAGCCCGTAACCCAACCATTGATCGTGCGATGTTGGGTAACGCGCTGGCGCGCCAAGCCAACCTACATTCTCAGATTACTTCTTGAACTTCACCACCTTCTGCCGCTGCTCGCCCAGCCCGTCGATGCCGAGCGTGACTACGTCGCCGGCCTTCAAGAATTTCGGCTCGGGCTTCATGCCTAAGCCCACGCCGGGCGGCGTGCCGGTGATGATGACGTCGCCCGGCTCCATGACGAAATATTGCGAGCAGGCCCACACGATATGCCGGCAGTCGAAGATCATGGTCGAGGTGTTGCCGCGCTGGCGTTTCTCGCTGTTGACGTCGAGCCACATGTCGAGATTTTGCGGGTTCTTCAGCTCGTCCTTGGTGACGAGCCAGGGCCCGAGCGGGCCGAAGGTCTCGCAGCCCTTGCCCTTGGTCCATTGGCCGGCGCGTTCGATCTGAAAGACGCGCTCCGACACGTCGTTGGCGAGGCAATAGCCGGCGACGACGTCGAGCGCCTTGTCCTTCGACAGGTAGCGCGCGCGGCTGCCGATGACGATGCCGAGTTCCACTTCCCAGTCGAGTTTCGAAGCGTCCTTCGGGATCATGGTGTCGTCGTTCGGCCCGCAGATGCAGGTCGGCGCCTTGTTGAAGATGATCGGCTCCTTCGGAATCGGCATCCCGGCTTCGGCGGCGTGGTCGGAATAGTTGAGCCCAATGGCGATGAAATTGCCGACGTGACCGACGCAGGGGCCGATCCGCGGCTTGCCCTTCACCAGCGGCAGGTTTTCCGCATTGAGCTTGCGCAGCTTGGCAAGGCCTTTGGGCGAGAGCACGTCGCCTGAAATGTCCGGGACGATTTTCGACAGATCGCGGATGCGGCCCTGCGCATCGAGCATGCCGGGTTTTTCGCGGCCGGGCGCGCCGTAACGGACGAGTTTCATGGAATTTTCCCCTGGTGTTGCAATGGGCGGGCGGCGGCACTATGCGGGCGGCAAGGGCCTGCGGCAAGCGCGCAATCGACGGTATTTACTCAGTCGGTATCCGACAGGACTGCAAGGATGCCGCGTGCGCCATGGATCACGCGCGAGATCAAGACCTGGTGCGGTAGGTTGCGATAGATGATGACGTAATTGCGATACGGCAGGATGCGGGCATTTTTCCCTAGTTCCGGGAATCTGCGGGCCGACTCCGGAAAATCGCCAAGCAGCCGGCAGCGTTCTCGAAGCTCCTGCACGAACGATTGGGCACGGGTCGGGTTGTCGGCGGCTATGTAGTCGGCGACGGCTTCAAGATCGCGAAGCGCTTGCGGCCTAAAGGCAACCGGCTTCACCTTTTCCGCCCTGCGGCCATCCGGGCGTACTTGGTTTCAAGCCGGTCGAATACCTCCTCGGCGGGGATGGGAGAACCGCTTTCCTCGCCTTGGCGAAAGGCCTCGCGCAGCGCTGCGATCTTGGCATGGCGTTCCTGTTCACGGCTTTGCAGGAGGCGGAGTCCCTCGCGAACAACCTCGCTTTTCGAGTTGTAGCGGCCGCTCTTGACAAGCTTGTCGACGAAGCGCTCGAATTTGCCCCCTAGTGCATAGCTGGCAGGCATTGATCTATTCCTCCGGCCCGCAATATGGCTTGTATGATAATAGTTATCAAGTGTCAGAATGCGCCCGGGAATCTTCCCCCATCGATGAGCAAATTCTGTCCGGTGATATAGCCGGCCTGCGCCGAGCACAGGAATGCGCAGGTCGCGCCGAACTCGTCGGGAGTGCCGAGGCGGCGCGCCGGAACGGAATCGATGTTCAGCGCCAAGGCATCGTCGTAGCTGGTGCCTTTTTTCTTCGCCGTCGAGACGACGTTGGAGCGGAAGCGGTCGGTGTCGAAAATTCCCGGCAGCATGAAATTGATGGTGACATTGGCGGCGGCGACGGAGCGCGCAACGCCGGCGAGGAAGGCGGTCAGCCCCGCGCGGGCCCCCGAGGACAGATCGAGGCCGAACAGCGGCATCTTCACCGATCCGGAGGTGATGTTGACGATGCGGCCGAATTTTTTGGTCGTCATCGGGTCGATCGCCTTCTGGATCAGCTCCACGGCCACGATCATGTTGGCGATGACGCCGTCGATCATCTTTTGCCGGTCGAGGTCGCGAAAATCGCGAAACGGCGGACCGGCGTTGTTGTTGACCAGGATATCGGGTTCGGGGCAGGCGGCGAACAGCGCCTTTTGGCCTTCCGGCGAGGCAACGTCCGCCGCTACCGCCGTAATCTTGGCGCCGGTCGCCTTGCGCAGTTCGGCTGCCGTCGCCGCCAAGCGATCCTTGTCGAGGCCGTTGATGACGACCTCGCAGCCGGCTTCGGCGAGCCGCATGGCGCAGGCGCGGCCGAGCCCCCGGCTCGACGCGCAGACGATGGCCTTGCGGCCGGCGATTCCAAGGTCCATCCCCAAAACCTCCCTCGTTTAACGCGACATCAAGGCGTGACGCCTGTACGTCCTGTTCTCGTAACTGAACATTCCCAAGTCAACGGCCGAATCCGCCGGAAGCTTCCCGAACATGCCGCTCATCCCCGACGTGTCGCTTCCGCAGCTTGCGCTTATCGTCGGCCTCGCCGCCGTTTCCGCCGTCATCGGCGGGGTCGCCGGCTATGGCACCGGCGCGCTGATGCCGCTCGTGCTGGTGCCGCTCGTCGGCGCGGAGCCAGTCGTGCCGATCATCGCCATTTCGGCGCTGTTCACCAATTCGGCGCGTATTTTCGCCTTCCGCCGCCGGCTCGATCCGCGCCGCGCGCTGATCGCGCTTTTCGCCGCGCTGCCGACCTGCGCGCTCGGCGCCTGGCTCTATACGCTGTTGAGCGGCCGCGGCGCCGCTCTCGTCATCGGCTCGACCTTGATCGCGACCGTGCCGCTGCGCCGCGTTCTCAAACGCCACGGCCATCGGCTCGGTGAAAAGGGCTACGCGGCGGGCGCGGCCTGCTGGGGCATCGTGGTCGGCGGCACGACCGGGGCCGGCGTTATCCTGCTCTCGCTCCTTATGGCGACCGGTCTCGAAGGCGCCGCCGTCATCGCAACCGACGCCATGGTGTCGGTCGTCATGGGCGCGATCAAGATTTCGGTATTCGGCTTCGCCGGGGTGATCACGCCCGTGGTGCTGTTGATCGGGCTGTTGATCGGCGTGATCGGATTCTTCTGCACGTTCATCGCGCGACTGGTCGTCGAGCGTCTGCCGGTCCACGTGCACACCGCCATCCTAGACGTTGTCGTAATCGTGGGCGCCGGAATCATGATTTTCGGCGCGGTGCGGTAGCTACGTTTCCCGGGCGCGGCACAGCAGGAAGTGGTGCGCTGCAGACCCGGGATCGTCACACACTCCGAGTCTGCGACGATCCCGGATCAGCGGTGCACCGCCATAGCCCGTCGAACACGCGCGTAAACGCGCTGATGGCGCTGCACCGCATCCGGGAAACGCAGCTAACCTACGGCCACTTCACCACCGGCGGCATCGACGAGAGAATCGACTCGACATTGCCGCCGGTGCGCAGGCCGAAAATGGTGCCGCGGTCGTAGAGCAGATTGAATTCGACATAGCGGCCGCGGCGGATGAGTTGCTCCTCGCGGTCGGCCTCGGTCCAGGCTTTGGCAAAATTCCGCCGCACCAACTCGGGATAGATGTCGAGAAACGCGCGGCCGACCTCCTGGGTGAAGGCGAAGTCGGCGCCGAAATCGCCGCTGTCCAGCCAGTCGTAAAAAATGCCGCCGATCCCGCGCATCTCCCCGCGATGTTTTAGGAAAAAATACTCGTCGCACCACGACTTGAATTTCTCGTAGGGCGCAACCTGGGCGTGCGCGTCGCACGCCGCCTTCATCGCGGCGTGAAAGGCGATCGTGTCGGGATCGTGCTGCATGCGGCGGCGTTCGAGCACGGGCGTGAGATCGGCGCCGCCGCCGAACCACGCCTTGGTGGTGACGACGTAACGCGTGTTCATGTGCGCCGCCGGCACGTGCGGGTTATGCGGATGCGCGATCAGCGAGATTCCGGTGGCGAAAAAGCGCGGATCGTCGGCGGCGCCGGGAATTTCCTTGCGGAATTCCGGGGCGAATTCGCCGAACACGGTGGAGACGTGGACCCCGACCTTTTCGAAGACGCGGCCGTGCATCATCGCCATGACGCCGCCGCCACCCGGTTTGCCGGGGTGATCGGCGCGGCTCCAGGGCGTGCGCGAGAATCGGCCGGCGGCGCGGTCAGCCAGCGGCGCGCCTGCCGGCAGCGCATCCTCCAATTCCTCGAATGCTGCCACGATCCGGTTGCGGAGCGTTTCGAACCACGCCCTCGCCCGCTCTTTGAGCTTTTCGATCCGATCGCTATCCATGCTGTTTCGAAGTTCGGCGTGGCAACGCCATCATGGCGCGCGTTTCAGAATGGCAAGCGCGCGCCGGTGCTGTCCAGAATGTTATAGCACTCCCGTCTGCCGCAGCGCTTCTCCGGCCGCCATCGCCGCGGCCAGTGCGACATTGAGCGAGCGCAGACCGGGGCGCATCGGGATGACGAGGCGGGCGTCGGCGGCGGCGTGGACCTCCGGCGGGACGCCGGCCGATTCGCGCCCGAACAGCAGCACATCGTCCGATCGATAAACGTAATCGAGGTAGCGCGCCGTTGCGGTGGTCGTGAACAGAAGGAGCCGGTAGTGGTGGCCCCGCCGCCATGTCTCGAAAGCCTGCCATGAGCTATGCCGGACAAGCGCCACGGCGTCGAGATAGTCCATCCCGGCGCGGCGGAAGGCGCGGTCGGACGTCGGAAACCCGGCCGGCGCGACGATGTGCGCCTCGATGCCGAGGCAGGCGCAGAGCCGCAGGATAGTCCCCGTGTTCTGCGGGATGTCGGGCTGGTACAGAGCAATGCGCATAGCCGGTGATCGCGCGGCCAATCGGAGCGCCGTTAAGGCGCGGCGAAGCCACACTTGCACTCTAGCGGCAAGGGTGCCAATAGAACGCCGCCGGATTGCGTCGCGTCCGACCTCCCCCAGGCCGGTGCGACCGGACTATCCACCGACCGTCCTCTCCCTGCCTCCGCTGCCGGTTTAGGAGGGCGGGGAAGGTGGCGGGCTGCTGCGCGGATGGTCGAGCGGCAAGACGTCAAGAGGGTCGTCACGGTGACTGCAATCTCAACGGCGGAGTCAGCGCGCCGCGAGTTCCTTTCCATCCTTTTCGTTATCGGTCAGGCTTAAGGTTCGACTATGAGCGGACATCCCACCTACCGGCCGCAAAGCCCCTTCATGCAATGGATGGAGCGGCGGCTGCCGATCGCGAGCCTCGTCTATTCGTCGTTCATCGCTTACCCGACGCCGCGCAATCTGAACTATTGGTGGACGTTCGGCGGCATTCTCGCCTTCATGCTTGTCGTGCAGATCGTGACTGGCGTCGTGCTGGCGATGCACTACACGCCGCAGGTCGATTTCGCCTTCAACTCCGTCGAAGGCATCATGCGCGACGTGAATTACGGATGGCTGTTGCGCTATATCCACGCGACCGGCGCGTCGTTCTTCTTCCTCGCCGTCTACATCCACATCGCCCGCGGCATGTATTACGGCTCCTACAAGGAGCCGCGCGAGGTATTGTGGATTCTCGGCGTGATTTTGTTCCTGCTCATGGTGGTCACCGGCTTCATGGGCTACGTGCTGCCGTGGGGGCAGATGAGTTATTGGGCGGCGACCGTGATCACCAACTTGTTTTCGGCGATCCCGGCGGTCGGCCACGGCGTCGTCACCTGGCTCTGGGGCGGCTATGCGGTCGGCGATCCGACGCTCAACCGCTTCTACTCGCTGCACTACCTGTTGCCGTTCGTCATCGCCGGCGTGGTCGTGCTGCACGTCTGGGCGCTGCACATGGTCGGGCAAAACAATCCGACCGGCGTCGAACCGAAGACCGAGAACGAGACCGTCGCGTTCACGCCCTACGCGACCGTCAAGGACGCGTTCTTCATCGGCGTATTCTGCATCGTCTTCGCCTGGTTCGTGTTTTACCTCCCGAATTATCTCATGCATTCCGACAATTACATTCCGGCCAATCCGAGCCAAACGCCGACCCACATCGTGCCCGAATGGTACTACCTGCCGTTCTACGCCATCCTGCGTGCGATCCCGAGCAAGCTCCTCGGCGTCACCGCGCTCGCCACTTCCATTATCGTGCTCGCCTTCATGCCCTGGCTCGATACCTCGCCGGTGCGCTCGGCGAATTATCGGCCGCTCTACCGGCAGTTCCTGCTGATCTTTTTCGCGGCCGTGATCGGGCTCGGCTATCTCGGCTCGCAGGAGCCGGTCGGCGGCTACGTGATCGCGGCGCGCTTCCTTACCGTCTATTACTTCGCCTTTTTCTTCATCATCCTGCCGCTCTTGGGCTTGTTCGAGAAGACGAAGCCGGTGCCGAACTCGATTTCGGAATCGGTGCTGCGGCAAGGCGCTCTGATCGGCGCGTCGGCACCGCCGCCGGGCGGCAGCTCTGGTGGAGGCCGGGCATGAATCGCCAGCGCAGCGTCGTGACGGCGTGCGTGCTGGCGGCGTGCCTGTCAGGCATGGCAGCGATCGCTGCCGACGCCCAGGAGGCCGCGCCGCCGCCGCGGCAGCATTGGTCGTTCGCCGGGCCGTTCGGCACCTACGATCCCGAGCAGCTGCAGCGCGGCTTCAAGATTTATCGCGAAGTCTGTTCGAACTGTCACAGCCTGAAGCTTTTGTCGTTCCGCAATCTTGCCGATCCGGGCGGCCCGGGCTTCACCGAGGCGCAAGCGGCGGCGATCGCGGCGAGCTTTCAGGTAACCGACGGCCCCAACGATCAGGGCCAGATGTACCAGCGGCCGGGAAAAATTTCCGATTATTTCCCGCCGCCGTTCGCCAACGATCAGGCCGCCCGCGCTGCTCTCGGCGGCAAGCTGCCGCCGGACATGTCCGATCTCGCCAAGGCGCGCAGTTACGAATGGGGCTTTCCGCAATTCATCTTCGACGCGTTTACCGACTATCAGGAGGACGGTCCGGACTACATTCACGCCATCGTCAACGGCTACACGACCGCGCCTGCAGGCTTCGTGCTGCCCCTGGGCACGCAGTACAACAAATATTTCCCCGGCAATGCCATCGGCATGCCGCAGCCGCTGCACGACGGCCAGGTCCAATATACCGACGGCACGCCCACGACGCTCGACCAATATGGCCGCGACGTCGCCGCCTTCCTGATGTGGGCGGCGGAGCCGAAGCTCGATGAGCGCAAGCAGCTCGGCTTCCAGGTGATGATCTTCCTATTCGTGTTCACGGGGCTGCTCTACTTCACCAAGAAGAAAGTCTGGCACGCCGTCGATCGGCACCCCGAACTGGAACAGCCGCGGGCTCCGACCGAATATCGGAGCTGAGCTAATTCAAAGTTCCGAGCGACGTCACTTCGCCCGTGAACGGCGCAGCCGACGAAACGCTTCCTGGTCTTCTTGGGAATTCCATTCCAAGAGCGTTTCGCCCAAGGCCGTTAAATACGCGCCGGCGTACGCAGCTTGCGGTTTTCGGCAGCTTTGCGAACTTGCGAGTGAACCCGTTTCCGGACCTTTTTCTTTTTCTGGCCTATATTCATCGCCCTACCTCGAAGCGCGACAAGCCCAGTTCTCTGGCGCCTCCTTCGAGGCGCGGCTTCGGCGCGGCAGCTTCGGATGACGGCAATCGCATGAGTCGTCCCCAATTGCGATCGACTCAGAACGACCATTGCCGCATCATGACAAAGCCGCCGTGGCCGATGAGGCCGGCGATCAGCGCCGTCACCAGCATGAGCAGAATGCCGACCACGATCGCGGCCGGGATGGCGGCGAGCGCGGCTTTGATAAAAAATAGCACCAGGCGGACGAAGGGAATGCGCAGGTCGACCACGACGATGCGCTGGGCGGAGTCGTTCATGATGGGGTTCTCCGGTTGCGTCAGCCGCCATGGTTCGCCAGAGTGAGGCCGGCTGCAAGCCGGAAGAGGTGAAGGGGGCGCAACCATGACGACCGCCGCGATCGAGAACGACCTCAAGGCCGCGATCCGCTCGATTCCGGATTATCCCAAGTCGGGCATCACGTTTCGCGACATCACCACGCTGCTCGGCAACGCGCGGGCGTTCCGCCGCGCGGTCGACGAATTGGTGCAGCCGTGGGCCGGGGGCAAGATCGACAAGGTCGCCGGCATCGAGGCCCGCGGCTTTATCCTTGGCGGCGCCGTGGCGCATCAAGTCTCGGCCGGCTTCGTTCCTATCCGCAAGAAGGGCAAGCTGCCGTTCAAGCGCGTGAGCATCGGCTATTCGCTCGAATACGGCATCGACGAAATGGAGATGCACGAGGACGCGATCATGCACGGCGAGCGCGTGATTCTGGTCGACGATCTCATCGCCACCGGCGGCACCGCCGAAGCCGCCGTCAAGCTCCTCAAACAGATCGGCGCCAACGTGCTCGCCGCCTGCTTCATCGTCGATCTTCCGGACCTCGGCGGCGCCGAGAAGATCGAAAAACTGGGCGTGCCGGTGCGCACGCTGGTCAGCTTCGAGGGGCATTAGCAGTCGTCGATCGGATGCTCGCCTATCACGTTGAAAGCGAAGGCAAACGCCTTCTGATCTGGGCCGATACCTGCGTTCACTACGTGATGGCGCGGCAGCGGCCGGACTGGCGCCTGGGTGTGGACGACGACAAGGACACAGCCGTTGCCGCGCGCAAACGCGTCCTCGACATGGTGGCGACCGATAGGCTGTTCGTGTCCGGCTTTCACATGCCCTTCCCCGGTCTCGGCACGGTCGAGAAGTCGGCGAGCGGCTATCGTTGGCTGCCGGTGAGTTTTCAGTTGAATTTGTGAGGCGACGATTTCGTCGCTTGCCGCTGGGTGGGCGGTGCTGGCGTTGCGCAATCCGGGCTGCGCGCTCTCATTGCCCGCGACGGCGAGATTTCGGGGCGCTTCCAGACGATTGCTTGTCGTCGGCGGACTCGTGCCACTTCACTGCGGCCTGCCAAATAGCCTCGAACACCGCCACGGCCACGAGCAGAGCGATTGCGGCCGTTAATAGACCGATGCCGAATTGTTGAAATTGCGTGCCGCGGCTCGCGGCGAATACGATTGCTGCGACGGCGATCAAAGCCGCCCATGACCAGACGATGGACGCGTTATCTTTGAACCGATCGGTCATGATCACGCCTTCACTTTCTTTCATGCTGCGGCTGACTCGCCGGCCCCGCCAGATCGCAACAACTGCGAAGCAACTGGGTCTAACGCCAGAATAGTTCGTCAGTTCCGGCAAGTCTCGCCTTGGGATAGAGCCCGGGGTGCGACGTTTCGCGTCACTGAGCGAAAGCTGTCACGCCCGCGGCGTGCGCCGCGTCTCGGAAGCTTGTGGCGGCGCGCCGCCGAGCGCGGAAGTGAGCCGCCCCATCAGCAGCCGCAATTCGAGTTCGCGGAATTCGGTAAAGATCGTGCCGATCCAGCCGTGGATTTCGGTCGGTCCGCCCGGCCGGTCGGTCATGTAGGCGCCGAAGGAAAAACTCGGCCGGTCGATGACGCCGCGCACGATCGGCGACAGGCGGGGGATGCGGATCATCCGGCATTCGGCGCGTGAGGGCGGAAACTCCTCCTTCTCGAAGGCAACCGACACGGCTTCGTTGTGCACCGGCACGAAGGTGGTCGCGGCCAAGCGGCGCCGGAGCCCGGCATAGGCACGCACGGTCGCCGGCGCCCGGTCGGTCACAAACAGCACGATCGGCTCGATCGAGCGCCGCCGCGCCTCCTCCACGAAGCCTATTTCGCCCATCACTGTGAAGAACTGGTCGAAAGGGCCATAGCCCAGATCGATCACCGTGGTGATCGAAGCGTCGGCGAGGAGCTGGTCGAACAGCGTCATCTGGCCGCGCGTATCGGCGATGTCGACGGTAAAGACCAGATGCGGGAAATGGCCGGCGAGCGCCGGTTCGCGCGGATTGAGATCGTAGCCGACAAGCAGTCGGTTGCTGGAGCGAAAGAACTCGATCAACAGCCGCGCGATCAGTGTCTTGCCCACCCGCGGGCGCGGCGATGCGATGATATAGAGCGGCGTTTGTTGCGGCATACTGGATAGTCGATCTCAGCGCGCCCGGTAATGTGTGCGGCCGGCGAACTGCGTCCCTTCTCCCCGGAGAGGAGAAGGCGGGACAGGACGATCCGCCTTCGCGCTGCGCGCTACGGCGGACGAAGGGGCTACTGAGTTCGAATATGTGCTCCGCAGTCCGGACCCCCTCACCGCTACGGAGCGAGAAGCTTACGAACGGACCACCTGCACGCGGGGATTGCTCGGCGCGGCTGCGGCAATGATATCGTTGAGCTTGATGCGGTCGTACTCGGCCCAGACATTGCCGAGCCAGTGGCGGACATAGCCGCGCAGCACGAATGAATAATTGGCCGGTTCGCCTTTCGGGCCCTTGTTGGCGACGAAAGTAAGGAAGGGCACGGAGGCAAGCTCCACCTGCTCGTAGGCCATCTCGTTGAGCTTGGGGATGGTGATCTCGACCGCGTCCTTGAGTTTTTTGAAGTAGGTGGAATGGGTGGCCTGGTCCCATTCAAAGAACGTTGTGTTGTTGAAATAGTTCTTGACCAGGAAATATTTGGCATCGCCGGTGAAGTGGGACGTGTCCTCGATCTCGTTGAGCGAAGCGATCGAGGAGCCGAGGATGTGAAACACCACGAAGGTAAACTGCCCCTTTTTGACGGCGTCGAGAAAACCGATGTCGCGCAACGCGCGCAATGTCGGCGACAAGAGCCCGGCGCGTACATCGAGGACCGTCACGCTGGCGTCCGCGGTCGCCAGGGTGTCGAAAATCCGCATCTGGTCGGGGACCGAGGTGACGTCGACGATGTCGCTGAGATCGGGATGGAAGCGCTTGAGCGTGCCTTTGGGCGCTTCCGAGTCGAAGGCGCGCGTCGGCGTGTGATGGGCGGTGAAATAGTCGAGCAGCGTGCGCGAGACGGTCGTCTTGCCGACGCCGCCTTTGTCCGCGCCGACCACGATAATCGCTGGCTTCGCCATGGTTTTCCCTCGCTAACGCGGCGCCGCGCGTGTCGGTGCCCTTACGCGTCGGGCCTCAGGCGGCCAATCGGTGCGTCGCGTCCCCTACACCACGAGTCGGTTCTACACACCCGAAGCCCGGTTTGGAAGCCCGCCATCGGCATGGGCGCTTACGAACGCGCTTCGTGGCCCGCAAGTCGAAGCGCCAATTGTGACGCGATTGCGGCTAAGAGCCGTGCGGACCCCACGGACCGGGAGGTTGATTCGGCGCGGCGGGGCCGTCGCTTGGTGCCGCGGTGTCGTCTTTCGGGTCCTCGACCGAACCCCACGGCCCGCTAGGCGGCGGCGGATCGGGTTCAGAGCGACCGTCGGTGTCGCTTCCCGGTGGCGGCAGCGCGACCGGGCCGGGATCGTGCCCGCCGGCGAACTTGACCAGCGCCTCGACCCGGTTCTCCACGGTCGGATGGGTGTCGAAAAGTTCGCCAAAGCCTTCGCGCGGATTGTCGACGCACATTTCCATGACCGCGGAAGTCGCGCCCGGCAATTCGCCGCGGCCTTCGATCTTGCGCAACGCCGAGATCATGGCGTCGGGATTTTGCGTCAGCTCCACCGAGCCGGCGTCGGCCAGATATTCGCGCTGGCGCGACAGAGCGAGGCGAATGATGAACGACAGCACATAGGCGACCACGAGGAGCGCAACCGCGATGAGGATCGCCAGGCCGGCGCCCCCGCCGCCGCGCTCGCCCGAAGAGCTCGATCGGCGGTAGCTGAAGCCGGTATAGAACCATAGCCGGAAGACCAACTCGGCGAAAAAGGAAATCACGCCGGCAATGACGACGGCGATGACCATCATGCGCACGTCGCCGTTGCGGATGTGAGTGAGTTCGTGGCCGAGAACCGATTCGACCTCGGCGTCGTCGAGCCGGTTGAGAAGCCCGGTCGTGATCGTGATCGAATATTGCTTCCGGTTCATCCCGGTAGAGAAGGCGTTGAGCGCCTCGCTCTCCATCACCTTGAGCTTGGGCATGGTGATGCCGCGCGAGACGCAGAGATTTTCCAGAAGATTGTAGAGCCGCGGCTGCTCGGTCCGGGTGACCTCGCGGCCGCCGGTCAGCGCATCGATCATGTTCTGATGAAAGTAATAGGCGATGACCACCCAGGCGGCCGTGCCCAGCGTCGCCACCGGCGCCGCGTTGAGGAGATCGATCCAGGCGAGCTGCATCAGCTTATTGAGGTCGGCATTGATCGACAACGCTTCGGCGGCGAGCGCCCCGGCATAGACGAGTACGTAGACGAGCAGGAACAGGCCGGCGAGGAGCATGATCGAACGGCGCCGGTTCGACTGGATATGCGTGTAGAGACCGTAAGCGGCCATGGCGGCCTACTGTTTTTGCCTGATGCCCGAGATCGGCTGGAGCTTCAGAATTTGACCTGCGGCGCCTGCAGCTCGGCCTGGCGGTCGGTGCCGAGGTCGAAGAAATCCTTGGGCCCGAAGCCGAACGAGGAGGCGAACAGGGCGGCCGGGAAGCGCTGGATGCCGGCGTTGTATTCCTGCACCGCGTTGTTGAAGAAGCGCCGCGAGGCGGCGATCTTGTTTTCCAGATCGGTCAGCTCGGACTGCAATTGCTGGAATTCGGCGTTGGCCTTCAGATCCGGATAGGCTTCCGAAAGGGCGAAAAGCTGGCGCAACGCCCCCGACAGCATGTTCTCCGCCGCCGCCTGCTGCGCCGGCCCTTGCGCCGCCACGGCCGCATTGCGCGCTTTGACCACCTCGTCGAGCGTGCCGCGCTCGTGCGCGGCATAGCCCTTCACCGTCTCGACCAGGTTGGGAACGAGGTCGTGGCGCTGGCGTAATTGCACGTCCACGTCGGCGAAGGCCTCGTTGACGCGTTGGCGCATGGACACGAGCCCATTGTAGACGCTGATCGCCCAAAGAACGACGACCACGATCACAACGAGGACGATGATTGTCGAGGTACTCATGGAAGCGCTCCTTCGGGTGTCGCGGCCGCGGGCCGGACAATAGCGGCAAAATATGACAGGGGCGAGCAGGCTCCGAAAGCCTCTTCCCCGGCGTGTGAAGGGAAGAAGCCAACACCATATAGGCGGATTAACGGCCGCCGTTAAGGTTAGCGCTCGATCAACGTCGCGCCGCCCGTGCCTGTCGTTTAGGAATCGCTCAAACGACAAACAGGTGGGCGCCATGCCGAAGCATTTTCTCGGCGACCAGCCGTCCGGCGGCTGGGACGGCGATGCGGCTGTGAGCGAACTGCACGCGTTCGAAGCTGCGCTTGGCGATTCTCGCTATGGGGCCGCGGGCGAAGCCGGCGCGCTCGGGCAGACCGATCAGCTTGCGCGCGACATCGCCGAGATCGAGCGGGCCACCGCCGTGCTGCGTAAGGCGGAGCCGGCGCTCGAAACTTGGAGCGAATCCTGGTCCGGCGATGCGCCGGCAATCGCGACGCGCAAGCCGCGTCCGATTTGGCTCTTGATCGGGCTGTTGTGGCTGTCGACCGCTTTGGTCACCGCGGGCGCAGTCGCCGCCATCGCCGTGCTGGCGGGGTAGGAGTCAACTCGCAATACCGCTAATCCGGGATCGTCCCACACTCAGAGTCTGTAACGATCCCGGGTCTGCCGCGCACCATTTCGCGCTGTGCTGCGCCCGGGAAACGCCTGTTCGTCAATAAGCGTTGTGGTACGCGGTGGGCGAGAGCACCGTGCGGGCAATGATTTTCAGATCGAGCCAAAGCGACCAATTGTCGATATAAAACAGATCGTATTCGACGCGCTTGCGCATCTTCTCTTCGGTATCGGTCGCGCCGCGAAAGCCGTTGATCTGCGCCCAGCCCGTAATGCCCGGCTTGACATTGTGCCGGCGTGCGTAAAGCGAAATGCGCCGCTCGTATTCGCGGTCGTGCGACAGCGCGTGCGGGCGCGGGCCGACCAGCGACATGTCGCCGGTGAGTACGTTGAACAGTTGCGGGATTTCGTCGATGTTCCAGCGCCGCAGCCAGCGCCCGATGCGGGTGAGGCGCGGGTCGTCAGGCACCGCCTGCGGCACCACCGCGCCGTCGTCGAGCGCGCGCATCGTGCGGAATTTGATGATGCGGAACGGCTGCTGATTGAACCCGTAGCGGCGCTGCACGAAGAAGACCGGCCCCGGACCGTCGAGGCGGATCAGCGCGGCGACGACGACGAGAAGCGGCGTGAGCGCGATGAGTGCAACTGCCGCGAACACCAGATCGAAAAGCCGCTTCTGCACCACTTCGAAGCGCGACAGCGGCATGCGGGTGAGCTGCAAGCTCGCCAGCGGGCCGAGTTTCGACAGCTCGACGTCCTCGAACTTGTGCAGGATCTGCTCTGGGCCGAGATGAATTTCGACCGGGAGCGCAAGGAAAGCCGCGGCGCACCGCTCTATCGTGTCGGTGGCCGACCACGGCAGCAAAAGGAAGATCGCGTCGGGCTCGACGCTGCGCACACTGGCGATCGCCTCGGCGAGATCGCGGTCGAGCGCTGCGCGCCGCGCCGCCGCCGCGGTATTCGCCGCCAACGGAGTGAGGAAACGGCAGCCCACGATATTGATGCCCAACGTCCACGGCTCGTAATAGTTGATGAAGGCGCCGACATGCGCGCCGGTTCCGATCAGAAAAATCCGCTGCGCCGGCACGAGCCCGGCGGTGCGCGCATGCGCGGTGATGCGCACGATGAGAAAGCGCTCGACGATCAGCGCGGTAATCGTGGCGGCATAGAACAGCACGATCCAGGCGCGCGAATATTGGCCGCTCTGCTGCGTCAGGAATCCGAGCATGAGGAGGCAGATCAGGGTGACGTTCCACAATTGGATGGTGCGCCTGGCGTGCGGCTTGAAAGCAAAGAAATTTGGCAGCCGGTATTCCCCGCGGAACAGGTTGGAAATGGCGAAAATGCTCGCCGCCAGCACGCCGACCTTGACGAACGAGAAAATATCGCCGGGATCGCCGTAGGCGGCGAGGCAATAGGCGACGCCGGTGCCGCACGCCATCGCCACAATCAGCGAAACGTCGAGAAAAAAAATCGCGCCGGAAAAGGTGCCGCGCGACAGCACCGCCCAGGCGCGCAAGAAGCGGCTCGTCTGCGGCCGCGACGCCAGGGTGTAGCTTGGAAGCGTGTTCATCGGCCCGCCTGCCAAAAACTATCGCTCGATCTGCGATAGGCATGCCGCCGCTGCCCTGAAACGGGACAACGGCAATGCTCAAGGCGCTATGTCGCGAGAAGCGTGCCAGTAGCGGACCGGGAGCGCGCGGTGGCGTGCGCCCCAGCGCCGTGTTAAGATTAATCGGCCGGCAAAGCGCGCGCGCGGAGGGAACGATGCAGGGCAAGGTTGCACTCGAGGAGCATTTTGCGATTCCGGAAACCGCCGGCGATTCCATGAGCTACTTTCCCGAGCCCGTCAGCTCGGAAGTCGCGGCCCGCAACGCCGACATCCATGGCAAACGGTTGGCGCTGATGGACGAATACGGCATCGAGATGATGCTGCTATCGCTCAACGCGCCGGCCGTGCAAGCAATACCCGACAAGGCGCGCGCCCACGACGTGGCGCGGAAGGCCAACGACTATCTGGCCGAGCAAGTGCAAAAGCGGCCGGGCCGCTTCCAGGGCCTTGCCGCGCTCGCCATGCAGGACCCTGACGTGGCGATGCGCGAACTCGAACGCTGCGTGAGGGATCTCGGCTTTCGCGGCGCGCTGGTGAACGGCTTCTCGCAAGTCGGCGACGCGGAAAACATACTTTATTACGACCTGCCGCAATACCGGCCGTTCTGGGCAATGGTCGAACGGCTCGACGTGCCGTTCTATCTGCACCCGCGCAATCCGCTGCCGCCCGATGCGCGCATTTATGACGGCCATCCCTGGCTTCTCGGCCCGATCTGGGCATTCGGCCAAGAGACGGCGGTGCATGCACTGCGTCTCATGGCTTCGGGCCTGTTCGACGCGCATCCGCGTCTGCAGATCATTCTCGGCCACATGGGCGAGAACCTGCCTTATGGGATGTGGCGCGTCGACAATTCCAATGCGTGGATTCCCAACCGCAACAAGTGGCCGGCGAAGAAACGCATGGGCGAATATTTCAGCGCCAACTTTTATCTCACCACGTCGGGCAATTTCCGCACGCAAGCGCTGATGAACGCCATACTGGAAATCGGCGCCGACCGCATCATGTTCTCCATCGACTGGCCGTTCGAGAATATCGATCACGCGGCAAACTGGTTCGATGCGTGCGCGATCAGCGAGAACGATCGGATAAAGATCGGCCGCACCAACGCGTGGCGGCTGTTCAAGCTGGGGAATGACTGAGCGGGCTAAGGCGTGACTTCACTAACTCATTGTGGGAAGTGTGCGATCGAGGGCAAGGCGGACGTGGCATCGACAACATGAAGTGACGAAAATAACCCGGAGCGGGAATCGCGCGCGCAGGCCAATAGATTCTGTAGTTGAACACGCCCAATGATCGTCGCAGTCGCGCGGCACGCGGCCCAGCTTGGCACTTCAACTATTCGAGGAAGCTCCTGAGCTCCCTTGATCGGCTCGGGTGCTTGAGCTTCCGCAGTGCCTTGGCCTCGATCTGCCGGATTCGCTCGCGCGTCACTGAGAACTGCTGCCCGACCTCCTCCAGCGTGTGGTCGCTGTTCATGCCGAGGCCAAAGCGCATGCGTACGATGCGCTCCTCGCGCGGCGTCAGAGACGCCAGCACGCGCGTCGTGGTCTCGCGCAGGTTCGACTGAATCGCAGCGTCGATCGGCAGGATAGCGTTCGTGTCCTCGATTAAGTCGCCGAGGTGGGAGTCGCCTTCTTCGCCGACCGGTGTTTCGAGCGACAGCGGCTCCTTGGCGATCTTTAGGGTCTTGCGTACCTTTTCAAGCGGCATGCCGAGTTTTTCGGCGAGTTCCTCCGGCGTCGGCTCGCGGCCAACTTCGTTGAGCATTTGCCGGCGGGTGCGCACGATCTTGTTGACGGTCTCGATCATGTGCACGGGGACGCGGATGGTGCGCGATTGATCGGCGAGCGAGCGGCTGACCGCCTGCCGGACCCACCAAGTCGCATAGGTCGAGAACTTGTAGCCGCGCCGGTACTCAAACTTGTCGACCGCCTTCATCAGGCCGATGTTGCCTTCCTGGATCAGGTCGAGGAACTGCAGGCCGCGGTTGGTGTACTTCTTGGCGATCGAGATGACGAGGCGCAGGTTCGCCTCCACCATCTCCTTCTTCGCCTGTCGCGCCTCGCGCTCGCCCTTCTGTACCATGTGCACAATCTTGCGGAACTCGCCGATTTCGAGCCCGGTCTCGCCCGCGAGCGCGTGTATCTCGTGGCGGTGCTGCCTGATCTGGTCCTTGTCGTTGGCGACCAAGCTCTTCCAGCCCCTGGCCGAAAGCTTCGACACGCGGTTGAGCCAGAGCGGGTCGAGCTCGGAGTTCAGATAGTTCTTGAGGAATTCCTCACGCACGACGCCATGGCTCTCGGCGAGCCGCATCAGGCGGCCCTCGTGGCTGACGAGGCGCTTGTTGATGTCGTAGAGCTGCTCGACCAGCGCGTCGATGCGCGCTTGGTTTAGGCGTAGCGATTTCACCTCGGCTATGATCTCGTTCTTCAGTTTTTTATACTTGCGTTCCTGCGCGGGCGAGAGCGACAGCCTTTTGAGCTGGAACTGGATGTCCTGGTCCTGCAGGCGGCGCAGCCGCTTGTAGGTCCCGGCAATGGTGTCGAAGGTTTCGACCACCTTGGGCTTGAGTTCGGCCTCGATTGCAGCGACCGAAAGCCAATTTTCCATATCTTCGTCGTCGTCGAGGTTACTCTCGCTGATCGTCGCGCTGCCGGCCGGCTCCGCGCCGTCAGTGCGTTCGCTGGCCGACTTGAACGGGGTGGCGGTCGCGGGCGCGGTGGCCACCGCCTGTAGCTGCGGCGCCTGCCCGGATTGACCTGGGACGGCGATGCCCGCGATCAACTGGCCGTCGGGGCCAACCACCGGCGCCGGCATGGCATTGGCGTCAGGGCCCGCATAGGTTGCGTCGAGGTCGATGATATCGCGCAGCAAGACCTTGCCCTCGTTGAGCTCGTCCCGCCAGATTATGATGGCCTGGAAGGTGAGCGGGCTCTCGCAGAGCCCCGCGATCATCGCTTCGCGGCCGGCCTCGATGCGCTTGGCGATGGCGATCTCGCCCTCGCGCGAAAGCAGTTCCATCGAACCCATTTCGCGGAGATACATGCGCACGGGATCGTCGGTGCGATCGGGGGGCTCCCTGACCCCGGACTTGACCGGAACCGGCCGTTGCTGGACTTCGACCAGCTCGTTTTCGCCCTCGGCGTCCTCCTCTGACTCCTCTCGGGTTGCCACCTCTTCCTCAGCCTCGGCCTTCTTGGTCTCGACCATGTTGATGCTCATCTCTCCAAAAATCTCCAGACCACGCCGAAATCAGCTCCTGATGCCTTCATTTGTGTAGTATTTCTTTGATTGTAAGGCTCGATTTGTACAAATCGAGCCGCGAGGGAATGGGTCGCTCCGACAGAGAAGGCGGAGCGACAAAAATCTTGCCGATGAGTGCAAACACGTACCGGATTCGCGGCCATATTGGCCGCGCCGGCCGGACTGCATGCATCGCCCGATTCGCTCAGCTGTGAACTTTGAGGTTCTCAGCCGAGGTCTTGCCGCGGTTCGATACTTCCTCGTATTCGACGGTCTGGCCCTCATTGAGCGTGGAGAGACCGGCCTTCTCGACTGCCGAAATGTGGACGAACACGTCCCGACCGCTGCCGCCTTGCGGCTGAATGAAACCGTACCCCTTGGTCGGGTTGAACCACTTCACCGTTCCCATAGCCATATAGCAATCTCCCAGAGGAAGCATGGCGTGCCGCGCTCGGCGGGCCTTAGCCAGTTGATCGGGCACGCCTGACAACGCGATACATAATAGCCGCAAGATCGGAATTTAATAGTCGCAAGATCGGGTTTTGGATCGATGCAGGCAGCGTCGATCGTCTGAGCCAAACTTCGCTTTCCGGCTAGTGCGGCGCCTGCGCAACGCCCGCAGCGTTGGCGCCGCGCATCATGCGGTCAAGACGGATGCTGACGGTCTGCGGCCCGGACCATCATTTCGGCGGGCGTTCTTTTGAGCTGCGACGTCAATCCGACATGCGGGAAAGACCAGATCAGCCGATTCGTCGGGTCCCAGTGGCGCCAACGAACGCCGTTCCGATAGTCCCTCGGGAAACGATGATGAAAATTGTGATAGCCTTATATTGTCCACAAGTGCGACTAAAGCGGCTATCTACCGGACGTCGCTCATCAATCGAGATTTATGAGCACGCGCCCTAGCTCGCCTCGCGCAGCTTCACCGCTCCTTCGAGGTCCACCGATACCAGCTGCGACACGCCGCGTTCGGCCATGGTGACGCCGTAGAGGCGGTTCATGCGCGCCATGGTGATCGGGTTGTGGGTGATGATGACGAAGCGGGTATCGGTGGAGCGCGTCATCTCGTCGAGCAGGTCGCAGAAGCGCTCGACGTTGTAGTCGTCGAGCGGCGCGTCGACCTCGTCGAGCACGCAGATCGGCGCCGGGTTGGTGAGGAACACGGCGAAGATCAGAGCGAGCGCGGTAAGCGCCTGTTCGCCGCCGGAGAGGAGCGACAACGTCGCCGGCTTTTTCCCGGGCGGCTTCGCCATGATTTCGAGGCCGGCTTCGAGCGGGTCCTCGTGCTCGATCAATTGCAGCTCGGCATTGCCGCCGCCGAACAGTTCGGCGAACAGTTTTTTGAAGTTCTCGTTCACGGTGGCGAACGAGGCGAGCAGGCGCTCGCGCGCCTCGTGGTTGAGGCTGTGGATGCCCTGGCGCAGCCGGCGAATGGCCTCGACGAGATCGTCGCGCTCGCCGACGAGTTTTTGGTGCTGTGCCTCGACTTCGTTCAATTCCTGCTCGGCGCGCAGATTGACCGCGCCGAGCCGCTCGCGTTCGCGGCGAATGCGGTCGAGTTTTTCTTCGACTTCGCCGATCCCCGGCAGTTCGGCGCCGGGTTTGAGCTCGGCGAGTTCGGCCGCGTCGGCCGGTTCGATATCGAAAGCCTCGCGGATTTCATGTTCGATGTCGGCGAGCCGGCGCCTGGCGGCGTCGCGGCGCTCCTCGCCGCGCGCGGCTTCGGCGCGCGCCTCGCCGACCGTTTCCAGCGCCGCGCGGGCTGACTTGTCGGCTTCGGCAAGCGCGGTCTCGGCCTCGGCAAGCCGATCGGCGGCCGTCCGGCGCTCGGCCGTTGCGGTCTCGATCTCGCCGATCAGCGATTGACGCGTTTGTTCGAATTTCCGCGGCGCGTTTTTCAGTTGGCCGCGCTCACGCTCCGCCTCGGCGCTGCGCTCGCCGATGGTGGCGATCTGGGCCGCCGCGCCATCCCTGCGCTCGCTCCATGCCGCCCGCTCGGCGACGATCGCCTGCAGCCGGCGGTCCGCCAACTCGGCCTCGCGCGCGATCGCCTGCGCCTCGACCCGCACCTCGGCGCACACGCCGCGTTCGCCGGCGATCGCTTCGTTGACGGCGTTTAGCTTCGCTTCGATGTCGGCCGAGGGCGGCAGCGCGGCCAGTGCTTTCTCCGCTTCATCGCGAGCAAGTATTGTTTCGTCGCGACTCGTGCCGATGCGCGCGCGCGCCTCCTTGAGCGCCGAGATGCGCGCGGCGTTACGGCTGATCTCGCGCTCGGCGGCCGCATGCGCTTCGCGCGCGGCATCGGTCAAACGTTGTGCCTCGCGCCAGTCGGAGCGGGCTTGTGTCTCCGCCGCGGAGGCGGCGGCAAGTGCAGCCTCCGCCGCCGCGACCACCCGGCGCGTGGCTTCGACTTCGCCGTGCGCCGTCGCAAGTTCGCCCTGGATCGCCTGCAGGCGGCCGCGCTCGGCGAGCCGCCGCGCCGCCCCGGTCAGCGCGTGCGCGGCGACGGTAAAACCGTCCCAGCGCCACAGGTCGCCCTCGCGCGAAACGAGCCGCTGGCCGGCTTTCAGCATTTTCGCCAAGCGCGCGCCGTCGGCGCGCTCGACAACGCCGATCTGGGCCAGCCGCCGCGACAGCTCCGGCGGTCCTTGTACGAACCGCGCCAGCGCCGTGGCGCCTTCCGGCAGCGCCGGATCGGCCGGGTCGCTCGCGGCGCCCGCCCAACGCATCGGCGCGGAATCGCCCACCGGCGCATCGAGATCGTCGCCGAGTGCCGCGCCCAGCGCCTTTTCGTAATCCTTGGCGACGACGAGCGCATCCATCGCCGGCGGCCAAAGATTCTTATTCTCGACCGCGAGCAGTTTGCCGATGGTTTTGGCTTCGGTCTCAAGGCGCTGCGCGGCGCGCTCGGCGGCGACCAGCGGGACCCGCGCCGCATCGATTTCTTCGCGCGCTGAAGCATGCGCGATTTCCGCCGCGCGCGCTATGCTCTCGGCTTGCGCGAGAGCGGCCTGCGCGGCGGCGAGCGCGCCCGCGAGCGACGGCAGGTTGGGCTCGCCGCTGCTGGTCGCGGCCAAGCCGGCTTCGATGTTGGCGAGTTCGGCTTGCAGTCTTTCCGCGCGCTCCCCGTGTTCGCGCCGCGCGGCCTGCAGCTGATTGCGGCGCGCGGTTAGATCGGCGAGCGCGCCGGTCAATTCGGCAAACGATTTTTCCGAGGCCGCCAGTGCGGCGTCGGCTTTCCCGACCCGCTCGTTGACGCCGGACAGAAGCACGGCGTTCGCATGTGCCTCCGCCTTGAGGCTGGCTTCCTCGGCGCCAAGCCGTTCGAGCGCCGCCGCGGCATCGGCCGCAAGCGTCCGCTCGCGTTCAAGATCGGCGGCGAATTGCTCGATCCGGCGGTCGAGTTCGCCGATGCGTTCCCTGGCGCGCGCCTCCTCGCGCTCAAGCGTTTCCCGCGCGATGACGAGCCGCTGCAGCGCCGCGGCGGCCTTGGCCTCGGCCTCACGCAAGGCGGGGAGCCCGGCGGCGAGGTGAGCCTGCCGCGTCGAGGCTTGTGTCTGCTCGCTCACGCGCGCGGCGACCACGCGCACGGCTTCATCCTGCGCGCGCTCGGCTTCGCCGAGTTCGGCGCGGGCCCCGGTCCAGCGCAGGTGAAACAACAGCGCCTCGGTGCGGCGCACTTGTCCGGAAATGTTGCGATAGCGTACCGCCTGCCGCGCCTGCGTCTTTAGCGCCGCGACCTGGGCGGCCAACTGGCCGATCACGTCCTCGACCCGCGCCAGATTGTGATCGGCGGCCTTGAGCCGCAGCTCCGCCTCGTGGCGCCGCGCATGCAGGCCGGAAATGCCGGCCGCCTCTTCGAGCACGCGCCGGCGTTGATCGGGCCGCGCCTGGATGATCTCGCCGATGCGGCCTTGATGCACCAGCGCGGGCGACCGTGAGCCGGTCGACGCATCGGCGAACAGCATGGCGACGTCGCGGGCGCGCACTTCGCGGCCGTTGACCCGGAAGGTCGAGCCCTGCTCGCGGACGATGCGCCGGGACACTTCGAGCGTTTCGGCATCGTTGAAGGCCGCCGGAGCGTTACGCTCGCTGTTGTCGACCTGGACCGCCACTTCGGCGTGATTGCGCGCCGGACGCTCGGTGTTGCCGGAAAAGATGACGTCGTCCATCTCGGCCGCACGCATGGCCTTGTAGGACGCTTCGCCCATGACCCAGCGCACCGCCTCGACCAGGTTGGATTTGCCGCAGCCGTTAGGGCCGACGACGCCGGTCAGTCCCGGTTCGATGACAAAGTCGGTGGGTTCGACGAAGGATTTGAAGCCGATCAGGCGCAGCCGCGTGAGCTTCATTTAATTCTTATGTCCATTCCGCTGGCTGCGGCGGCCAAGGGAATCGCTACGGGATCGCGCCTGGGGCACCCTGGGCGTGTCGGAGAATGCCGCATCGGCGCGGAGAATGAATCGCCACGCCCGCCAGCGCAACAGCGCCGCCAGGTTTTTTACAACTTTCGTCTTTTCCCGGCTGTGCCGCCGGCCCAAGCGGGCCGCGCGGCGGGCTCGCGGCGGAGCGAAAAACCCTTATCCCTCCTTGAGATAGGGGTCTATCACCTTGGCCAAAGTCTCGATCGGCACGTCGCCCACAATCTTCTTGCCGTTGATGAAGAAGGTCGGCGTGGAGTTCACGCCGAGCTTGTCGACGGCACGGTCGCGCACGGCCTCGATGTCGTTGAGCACCTTCTGATTCGTGAGGCAGGCTTTGAAGGAGTCTTCCGAAAATCCCAGCTGCTTGGCGATGTTCTCAAGCGGCTCGAGCGGGTGATCGTTGACCCATTGGTCTTGCTTGGCGAATAGCGTCTCCACCACCGCCATGTATCTGTCGTTGCCGCCGTCCTTGCCGGCGCAGCGCGCCAGCATGAAAGCGGCCGCGGCGACCTTGTCGAACGGAAATTCGCGGAAGATGAAGCGCACCTTGCCGGTGTCGATGTAGCGCTTCTTCAGCGTCGGAAAGGTCGTCTCCGAGAAATGCGCGCAGTGCGGGCAGGTCATCGAGGCGTATTCGATCATGGTCACCGGCGCCTTGTCGGAGCCGAGCACGATATCGCCGGCGGGTCCCGGCTTCGCCAGCTCGGCGAGTTCTTTGGGATCGGCGGCGGCAGCCGAGCCGGCGCCCGGCGCCGGGGTGGCGGCAGGCGGGTCCGCTTTGGCCGGGCTGATAAAGCGCGGAAACACGGCGCCTGAAAGCCCTGCTGCGGCGAGGACACAGGTCCCACCGGCGGTGAACAATTTGCGACGAGTGAACGACAAGGGCAGCTCCCAATTTGACCACAGCAATTCCTGCGGCACCGACGAGAAATCCTGCGGCATCAATGTGGCATTAGCGTGCCCGCAGGCCAAGCCCCTGCGGCACTGCTGCATTCGGTGGCGTGGCGATCGGCGGTTCCGGCGACGGCTGCCTCAGCCCCCTTTAATGGCGGCGCCGAGACGCGCCAGCGCCTGCTTGAGATCGTCGTCGGCGATTTCCGGCAAGGTCGCGGCGATGCGCGCCAGGACGGCGGGATCGCAGGCGCGCGCGCTCTTTCGCTCGCTCCGCCGCAGCGGCGCCTGGCGGAACGCGACACGCGCGACGCTGCGCCAGCCCAGGAAGCGGTTGACGCGGTCGCAGATCACATTGGAAAGATGCTGAATCTCGATCGCCGCCGGGCCCTCGACCCGAAGCACGAGCGTGCCGGGCTCCTGTCCGGCATTGGCGAGATCGGACGGGCGCGGCCGTTGCCATTGAATCTTGATCGGCTCGCTGTGAGCGGCGATTTCCGGGCCGACGATTTCGCTCCAGCGCGTCACCAGTTCGGCCGAAGCAAAGCCCTGCCGGGTAAATGCCTGGCCCACGATTTTGCCGGCGACATCGCGCAACTGCTTGGCGAAAGAGCGGGCGGGCTTGTTCATGAGGCGGTGCTCTGCCATCCGTCTGCTGGAACGGTGGCGGCCATGATGTTAGCAGCGAAGGCGGCGGGGCGACAGCACGGCAAAAGCCGCGCGGCGAACTCATTACCGCAACCCACCGCGCTGCTCGCTTGGTACGACCGTCACCGCCGCACGCTGCCATGGCGCGCGGCGCCCGGCGAGCGCAGCGATCCGTACCGGGTCTGGCTGTCCGAAATCATGCTGCAGCAGACGACCGTCAAGGCGGTGGCGCCCTACTACGCGCGCTTTCTGGCGCGTTGGCCCGATGTGCGCGCGCTTGCCGCGGCCCCGCTCGACGAAGTGCTGAAAACCTGGGCGGGGCTGGGCTATTACGCGCGCGCCCGCAACCTGCACGCCTGCGCTCGCGCCGTGGTCGAGCGGCACGGCGGAGAATTTCCAGCGAGCGAAGCGGCTTTGCGCGCGCTGCCCGGGATCGGCGCCTATACGGCGGCGGCCATCGCCGCGATTGCCTACGATGCTCCGGCTAGTCCGGTCGACGGCAACGTCGAGCGCGTGATCGCGCGGCTTTATGCGGTTCAGACGCCGCTGCCGGCCGCCAGGCCGGAAATTTCCCGGCTCGCGTGCGCGCTGACGCCACCGCGCCGCGCCGGCGATTTCGCCCAAGCGATCATGGACCTCGGCGCCACCCTCTGCACGCCGAAGAATCCGGACTGCGCGCTTTGCCCGTGGACTGAAGGCTGCGTCGCGCACTTGCGCGGCGATGCCGAGACGTTTCCGCGGCGAAAACCCAAACGCGAAGGCGCGCTGCGCCGCGGCGCCGCTTTCGTCGCGCGCAGGGCCGATGGCTTTTTGCTGGTACGGACGCGGTCGGCAAAGGGCCTGCTCGGCGGCATGACCGAAGTGCCGACGACGGAGTGGGTGCAAAATTTCGACGAAGGCAATGCTCTCCAAGGCGCGCCGCATTTCTCCGCGAGCAAATCAAGACTGCGCATCACCTGGCGCCGCACCCCAGGCGTCGTGCGGCACGTGTTCACGCACTTTCCGCTCGAACTTTCGGTCTATGCGGCCGATCTGCCGGCACCCACACGTGCGCCGGCGGGCATGCGCTGGGTTCCGCTTGATGAACTCGCCGGCGAGGCACTGCCCAGCGTCATGCGCAAGGTCGCGGCGCACGCGCTCGACGAATAGGCTTGGAAAGCTTAGACCGCGCCCATCTCCGCCCGCACCTGCGCGCGCAGCGTGTCGATCACGGTCAGTCCTCGCGGCGTCTCGACATGCCAAAAGGTCCAGCCGTTGCAGGCTTCCAGCCCTTGCGCCAGCGCGCCGATGCGGTGGATCGAGCCGACCGCCTCGCCGAGCGCGATGGCGCCGTCGGCGCGAACGAGCGCGCGGTGCCGCCCTTTGGCGTCGACGAGATTGATGCCGGGAGCGAGGAGGCCGCGCTCGATCAGCGTCGCAAACGGCACGCGCGGCGCCTCGCGCGCGGTCATGAAACCGGCGAGCGCCGAATCTGGCAGCGGCTCGGCTGCGGCGATGCGGCCCTCCGCGGCCGCGGCATATTCGGCGTGCCGCTCGACGCCGATAAAGCTTCGGCGCAGCCTTCGCGCCACCGCGCCGGTCGTGCCGGTGCCGCAGAACGGGTCGAGCACGACGTCGTCGGGCCGCGAAGCGGTGAGCAGCACGCGGGCGAGCAACGCTTCAGGCTTTTGCGTCGGATGCAGTTTTTTGCCGTCGTGTCCCTTGAGCCGCTCCTCGCCGGTGCACAGCGGAATGAACCAATCGGAACGCATCTGAATGTCGTCGTTGCCGGCTTTGAGCGCCTCGTAGTTGAACGTGTAATCGCGCTTTGCGGCGTCGCGCGCCGCCCAGATCAGGGTTTCGTGGGCGTTGGTGAAGCGGCGGCCGCGGAAATTCGGCATCGGGTTGGATTTGCGCCAGACGACATCGTTGAGAATCCAGAAGCCGAGATCCTGCAACAGCGCGCCGACGCGAAAAATATTGTGATAGGAGCCGATCACCCACAGCGTGGCATGCGGCTTCATCACCCGGCGGCAGGCGGTGAGCCAGGCGCGGGTAAAATCGTCGTAGGCCGAGAAGCTGGAAAACTTGTCCCAGTCGTCGTCGACGGCGTCGACGCGCGAATCGTCGGGCCGCTTGAGGTCGCCTTGGAGCTGCAGATTGTAGGGCGGATCGGCGAACACGAGGTCCACGCATGCCGCCGGCATTTTCGCCATTTCGGCAACGCAGTCGCCGACCAGGACGCGCGATGACGGCGCGGACTCAAAACTCACGCGGGGCGTCCTTGCGGACGCCCCGCGACGCGACACAACCATGACTCAGAACTCTGACTCAGGCGACGCGGCCGGCGACGCGGGACCTACAACCGACGAAGCGATGATGCCCGGCCAAGGTAAAAATCGGGTTACCGGCGGGTCTTCTCTACCAGGCAATAAATGCCCGGAAACATTTGGTTAATTGCCGCCGGCCAGCCGCTGCAGGGAGCGCCGCTTGGCGCGGGGCTGCGGCAATCGTAATGTGCTTTCTCGCGTAATCCGTTGCGTAACGGTGTGCCATGCCCGGGATTGACGAGACCAAACAATTCGTGCCGCTCAAGATCGCGGTGCTCACGATCTCCGACACGCGTTCGCTCAAGGACGACAAATCGGGCGCGCTGTTGGTGCAACGCATCGTCGCCGCCGGTCATTTGGTCGCCGAGCGCAGCCTCGTCACCGACGACATCGAGGCGATTCGCGCCCGCGTAAAGGTCTGGATCGCCGACCCGGTGATCGACGTCATCATCACCACCGGCGGCACCGGCTTCACCGGCCGCGACGTCACGCCCGAGGCGATCGAGCCGCTGTTCGACAAGAAGATGGACGCCTTCTCGGCGCTGTTCCTGGTGGTGAGCTTTCCTAAGATCGGCACCTCGGCCATCCAGTCGCGCGCCACCGCCGGCGTCGCCGGGTCCACCTACATTTTCTGCCTGCCCGGCTCGCCCGGCGCCTGCAAGGACGCCTGGGACGAAATTTTGGTGCAGCAGCTCGATTACCGTTACGGTCCGTGTAATTTCGTCGAAATCATGCCGCGGCTCGACGAGCATTTGCAAAGGCCGAAAGCCAAGGGCGCGACGGTATAAGCTTTAGCGCGCATAGCAGGCCCTGCTTGACAGCACGACGATCCGCCGCCGGCCGATGCGGCGGATGAGGTCGGTTTCGGGATCGGCGGCGCCATCCAAATGGCCGCCGAGGGCGTCGTAGAATTGCCGCGAGATGAGGAGGCCCTGCTGGGGACGCGGCCGGGCGCCGAGCGCGGCCGCGAGCAGCGAAAACGCATCGCGCAGCGCCGGCTGCGCAGGGGCGCCGCGCCGGAATACTGCGGCGCGGGCATCCGGCGATGATTGCTCGACGAATCGTCTTGCCTCAGCGGTCCAGGCCGCATTGAGGATGACACCGGGCCGCAGGAAGAGAAGCCACGGTGCGCGTGCTGCTGCCGCCGCCGTTTTGAGCCGCCGTCCGAGCGGGCCTTCGAGGACCCTGAAATCGCAACCGGCGGCATCGGCGACCGCCGCGGTGTCGTCGCGCGAGCCGCCGTCAGCCACGATCACTTCGCTGACCAGGCCGGATGTCGCCCCCGGAACAAGCGCGGCCAGGGTCGCCACCAGCGCCCGTTCCGAATCGATTGTTGCGATGATGACGCTCAGCATTCGTTGCGGACCGCGCCACGCCTCCGGTCGTTGGCGCAGCAGGAAACAGCCGTCCGCTCCCCATTAGCAAATTATGCGCAGCGACTGCACGCGTGAGAAATGGCGATCATGCGTCACCAGGGCTGCGGCATTGATCGCCAGAGCGCTCGCCGCCTGGACAGCGTCTGCCAGCCCGAGGCGGAGCAAAGCCCGCAATCGCGCGGCATTTTCCGCGATCTCGAAGTTTAGTTCTATGCACTGCCATGATTCGAGGGCGGCGCGGTAACGCCGCGTCAGCGCGGCATCGGCCGTCTGCAACGGACCGGTCAATACTTCGACGATCGTGATCGTCGTCACGGCAAAGCGTAGACGTCCCGCCGCATGCGCGGCAAAGAGCGGCTCAAAACGTGGCCCGAACTTCGGATGCGCCTCGAGGACGTAAATGATCGGTGCCGAATCCAGCAGGAGCAATGCCCGGTCCGGCAGATCTGCGAACTTTAGCGGCTCCATTCGTCACGCAATTTGCGGAGCGTACGGGTGCTGTCCTTGCCCCATAGGCCGCGGCCTGATCCTTTGAGAGGCAGCAGCGACTGTTGGCGGACGGCGGAGCCATACGCTTCGATGGGCACCAGCGCCGCCACCGGCCGGCCATGTCTGGTGATGATCGTCGATTGACCCTTTTCAGCCGCTTTGAGAAGTTTCGGAAGCTGATTGCGAGCTTCTTCGGCGCCTTTGTGTTGCGTTGCACTCACGGGCCACCTCCGAAAAAACTGTACAGCACTGTACGGAATTTCGTCAAGCGGTGATTGATATCGTTGAGAAAATCGGAGGGACGGTCCCAGGCGGAGTCGCAAACCACCAAGACGCGGATTCACCAACACGCGGATTCAAAATCGCCCGGCGAGCGACCCCAATTCGTCCTCACGGAGAATTGTTCTTGTTTTGTTCGAACGCCGAGGTTACGTTGAGAGCATGAGTCGCTCGTCCGCCTTGAGACGCCCGCCGGCGCCGCTGCCCTCCGCGCCGGCGGGCGAGTTGGGCACCTTCGTCGACCGCGAGCGCCGCCGCGGCCGCGGGACGGTATCGAGCGCCTCCGGGCGGTACGAGCCGCTCGCGCGCGTCGCTTTCGACGATGGTTGGCAGGGGCTGGACGAGTTGCCCCCGTTCAAGACCAGCGTGACGGTCGATTCGACGCGGAAGATCATCGCCCGCAACGATTCGCCGGACATTTCCTTCGATCGCTCGATCAATCCCTATCGCGGTTGCGAGCACGGCTGCGTCTATTGTTACGCGCGGCCGACGCATGCCTATCTCGGGCTGTCGCCTGGGCTCGATTTCGAGTCGAAGCTGTTCATGAAACCCAACGCGCCCGAACTCCTTGAGCGCGAATTATCGGCGCCCGGCTACGCGCCGAAAATCATCGCCATCGGCACCAACACCGATCCCTACCAGCCGATCGAGCGGCGTTACAAAATCATGCGCGGCATTCTCGAAGTGTTGGATCGCGCCGGCCATCCGGTCGGCATCGTGACCAAATCGACGCTGGTGCTGCGCGACCTCGACATCCTGGCGCGCATGGCCAAGAGCGATCTGGTCAAGGTGGCGATCTCGGTGACGACGCTCGATGCGAAGCTGGCGCGCACCATGGAGCCGCGCGCGCCGACGCCGCGGCGCCGGCTCGACGCCTTGCGGCAATTGGTCAAGGCGGGCGTGCCGGCCTCTGCGCTCGTTGCGCCGGTCATCCCGGCCATCAACGATGCCGAAATCGAGCGCATACTCGAAGCGGTGGCGGCCACCGGCGTCCGCCATGCCGGCTACGTGCTGCTGCGCCTGCCGCTCGAAGTGCGCGAGCTGTTTCGCGAATGGCTGAGCGAAAACTTTCCCGACCGCGTCAGCCACGTGTTCAAGCTCGTGCGCGACACCTGCAGCGGCAAGGATTACGATTCGACGTTCGGCAAGCGCATGACCGGCTCCGGCCCGGTCGCCTGGATGATCGGCCGCCGCTTCGAAGTCGCCTGCGAGCGGCTCGGCTTGAACACGACCCACGTCAAGACCGCGATTGAGCATTTCCGCCCGCCGCGTCCCCCGGCAGAGCAGCTCGATTTGTTTAAATCGTAGCTTGGGTGAGCACTGCGAAACGCAAAAGCGGCATTTGAGCCGGTCAGTCGTTTGCGGCTTTCGCTGCGCCCAATCCACGTTACATCTTTTCTTTGACGCCAAGCCGGATCGGCCGCCGATTGACCGGATAAGCCGTGATAAATCCGCAAATTATCGCGATATGTTCCGCATCGGTGCGATTCGTGCATTCCCCGGACCGCTATGATAACGTCATTGCATGCCCAAAACGCTCGCATACTCGCTCTCCATCGAATTCCACGAGGACGAAGGCGGTTATCTCGCCGCCTTTCCAGCGCTGCCCGGATGCCACACGTGGGGCGCGAGCTACGAAGAGGCTGTCAAGAACGCCGGGGAGGCGCTGCTCGGCTACCTTGAGGCGCTGCAGAAAAACGGCGAGGCGATTGCGCAGGAAGATCGCCCTTAGGGCGAGGTGCGATCGAACACGTTATCGACCCTTCGGTAGCGTTTGCTACCATAACAAACAATCGTATGGGCAGGAGCGATAGAGTGGCGGAACATTATAGCTTCTCGGTCATCCTCGAACCGCAGGAGGAAGGCGGGTTTACCGTTCTCGTTCCTGCCCTGCCGGAAGTCGTGACGGAAGGTGACACCGAGCAAGAGGCGCTTACCAATGCCGAGGAGGCCATTCGTCTTATCGTTTCGTATCGGCGCGATCACGGCATTGCGATTCCGTCGGATGCACGACCGGAAATTCGCCGCGTAACCGTCGCCGCATAATCATGAACGGCGGGCGGTTGCCGGTCCTCAATGGCGGGCAAGTCATTAGAGCCCTGACCAAAGCGGGCTTTGTCGTCGATAGAATTGCCGGCAGCCATCACGTGCTCGCGTATCCAACAGATCCAAGGCGAACCGTCACGGTTCCGATCCACGCGGGAAGAGATCTCAAACGAGGGACGCTCCGATCGATTATCCGCCAAGCCGGGTTCACCGTGGATGAGTTCGTGCGGTTGCTTTAGCGGGCGCGGCGATCGGGGCTCGGATTGTTGCGGATCGGCTTGCGACATGGTGATGATAGGCTCCATGAGTCGCAATGGACGCGCAACTGAGCCGCGGCTGCCGCTCGACGGGGAGATCGTCCGCCCGACGTTCCGCCGCGAGCGGGCAGCCCTCAAGCGCGGGGTGTGGCCGGTCGCTGGCTGCGACGAGGCCGGGCGCGGCCCGCTCGCGGGGCCAGTAGTTGCCGCTGCCGTCATTCTCGATCCGGACAATGTTCCGCGCGGGCTCGACGACTCCAAAAGACTTACGCCGGAGCGGCGCGAGGTACTCTACGAGCGCATCTGCGCGCGGGCGCAAGTCGCGGTGGCAATGGCGCCGCCCTCGCGCATCGATCGCGACAACATCTTGCGCGCCTCGCTGTGGGCGCTCGCTCGCGCGGTTGCCGCGCTGCCGGTAAAACCGCGCCTCGTCTTCGTCGATGGCCGCGACCGCATCGATTCCGGCTGCGACTGCCAGGCCGTCATCGGCGGCGACGGCCTCGTCGCGTCGATCGCTGCCGCGTCCATCGTCGCCAAGGTGACGCGCGACCGGCTGATGACGTGCCTCGGCGCCGCCCATCCCGGCTACGGCTTCGAGCGTCACATGGGTTACAGCGTGCCCGAGCATTTTGCCGCGCTCGACCGGCTCGGCCCGACGATCCATCATCGCCGCTCGTTCTCGCCGGTGGCCGGCGCGCTCGGCCTGTTGGCCGGCGACGCGGAGGAGGCGGTTGCCGCCGTATTGCCGCTCTGATCGGGCGGCTCTGTAGGGCACGCCCGCCCCTCCCTACCCTCGCCCGCTTGCGGGGGAGGGTAGGGAGGGCGCGATAATGGACCCCGTGCGCGCGGAGCCCGATGTTCTACGTCCCCCTCTACTTTGAAGCGATACGCTCGCGCCCGGTGCTGGTGTTCTGGCTGGCAACGCTGGCGCAGGCGGCGCTGTGGCTCTTGGTGCCGATGCTGTTCTATGCGGCGCCGCCCGCCGAGCTGGCGCAGGTGCTCGCCATCGGCCACGAATTCCAGTTCGATAGCGACGTCGGGCCGCCGCTCGCTTTCTGGCTCGCCGAGATTGCATTTCGCATTGGCGGCTTGTTCGGCGTTTACGCGCTGGCGCAGATTTGCGTGATCGCGACCTATTGGTGCGTGTTTAGGCTCGGCAGCGCCATTGTCGGGCCCGCGCAAGCCGTCATCGCGGTCCTGCTCATGGTCGGCATTTCGCCGTTCACGGTGCCGACGCCGGATTTTGGCCCGGCGGTGCTGACCATGGCGCTTTGGGCGTTCGTGCTGCTGCATTATTGGCAGGCGGTGATGCAGGGGCGGCAGCGATCGTGGTACGCGCTCGGCGCCGCCGCCGCCCTCATCCTGCTCGCCAGCGAGGCGGCGCTCATTCTGCTCGGCGCACTCGCGTTGTTCACGATCCTGACCGAACGCGGCCGTGCGGCGCTCGACCGCATAGCGCCGTGGATCGTCGCGGCCGTTCTGGTCGGCGTTCTGTTCGTGCATCTGCTCTGGCTCGAGGGCACCAGCGACAGCCTAACGCCGACGATCGAGCGGCTGCGCGAAGCCGGAATGGCCGGGAAGAATACAGTCTCATGGCTGCGGCTGCTGAGCGCGCTCGTCCTTGCGCATGCGGGTCTCGCCATTCTCGTGGTGCTGGCGGGAGGCTGGCCGCGCGTTCGCGCCGGTCCGCTGCCGGCGCTGACACGCGGCCCCGTCGACGAGTTTTCCCGCAGCTTCGTGAAGGTCTTGGCGCTGCTGCCGGCGTTGCTGTCGACGATTTTTGCCGTCGTGCTCGGACGTGCGCTGCCGATCGGCGGGGTTGCGCCGCTCGTCGTGCTGTCAGCTCTGGCGGTGATCCTCGCCGCCGGCGACAGCGTCGAACTCTATCATCAGCGCATTCTCGGCTTCGCCTGGGCCGGTCTGTTGATCGTGCCGTCCATCATGGTGCCGGCCGTGATGATCCTGCTGCCGTGGACGGTCGGCACCGATCTGACGGTAGCGGAACCGGCGTCCGCCATGGGCCGCTTCTTCGCCGATACGTTCCAGAGCAGGACCGGCCACAAGTTGGCCGTCGTCACCGGCGAAACCGGCCCCGCCGCAATCGTCGCGGTCGGCGCGCCAAGCCGCCCGAGCGTCTATTTCGACGAAGATCCCGCGCGCTCGCCGTCGGTCACCGCCGCCGACGTCCGCAACAAGGGCGCCGTCGTGGTCTGGCTGACGCCCGATACGAATCCGGCGCCGCCGGCCGACATCAAGGCCTATTTTCCCGATCTCGTCCCCGAAGTGCCGCACGTGTTCGAGCGGCGCGTGCAAGGCCGCATGCCGGCGTTGCGAGTGGGCTGGGGCGTGATCAGGCCCGCGCCCCCGACTGCGGCCGCGGAGGCGAAGCCGCGTTGATCGCGCTCGGCGCCGTCACCTTGGCCGCTGAATGTCGTACGATGCCGGCGCCACGCGCTGCGGGGGAAAGCCATGAGTCAAATCGCCGCCACCGAAAGTTCGCGGTGGGATGACGCCCGAACTATCCCGCGAGCGCTTTCTTGATCGCGAGAAAATCGCGCCAGGCGAGCCGCTTCTGCAGCGGCTGGCGTAACAGATAGGCGGGGTGGAGCGTGGCAATGGCGCGGATTTCGCGCGTGCCGGTATCGTATTTGAACCAGCGCCCGCGCGTTCTGGTGATGCCTTCCCTGGTGCCGAGCAGCGTCTGCGTCGCCGGCTGGCCGAGGCAGACCAGGATGTCGGGATCGGCAAGCTCGATCTGGCGGCGGATGAAGGGCAAGCAGATCGCGGTCTCCTGCGGTGTGGGCGTGCGATTGCCGGGCGGCCGCCAGGGCACGACGTTGGCGATATAGGCTTGGGTGCGATCGATCCCGATCGCCTGCATCATGCGATCGAGCAGTTTGCCGGAACGGCCGACGAAGGGCCGTCCGGTGATGTCTTCCTCGTATCCGGGCGCCTCGCCGACGAACATCACGCGTGCTTGCGGATTGCCGTCGGCGAAGACGAGCTGCGTCGCGGTGGCGCGTAGCGCGCAGCCTTGGAAGCTTTCGAGCAGCGTCCGCAATTCGTCGAGGCTTCTCGCGCGTGCGGCGGCGTCGCGCGCGGCCATGGCGGCGACTTCGGGCGGCGGGGGCGCGGTGGGGGATGGCGCGCCGGCGGCAGCTCCACTGGCCCTCGCCAGGCTCGCTTCCACCTTCGCGCTCCGCGCTTCGGCGGACAGGCCGCTTGCCGGCTTCCTCCTTTCAGGGGGAGGTGTAGGCGCTGGCTCATCCGCCATGCGGTCGACCGGTTCCTCGCCCAGGAGCGCGTCCGCCCCGGCATCGAGGTAGAAGGCCAGCAGTTCGCGTGCTTCTCTGGGTCCGCACTTCATGGGCAAGAACTCATCGGCAAGAACTCATGGGCAAGGCAATTTCATAGCCGTTGCATCGAGTCTATGCGAGGCCAGGAAAGCGTGAAACATTTGTCCGCGATACGGAGCAAGCCATGAACACAGCGGAGCTGCCGGCGCGCGAGGCGATGGAGTTCGACGTCGTCATTGTCGGCGCCGGTCCCGCCGGACTTGGCGCCGCGATCCGATTGAAGCAGCTCGCGCCGGAAAAATCGGTGGTCGTCGTGGAGAAAGGCTCCGAAGTCGGCGCCCATATTCTCTCGGGAGCGGTGATCGACCCCATCGGGCTCGACCGCCTCCTTCCCGAATGGCGCGGTGAGGATTCCTTTGTAAAGACTGCTGTCACCGACGACCGCTTCTATGCCCTTTCGGCATCTGGCGCCTGGCGGCTGCCGAATGCGCTGATGCCGCCGCTTTTGAGCAATCACGGCAATTTCATCGTGTCGCTCGGCGATGTCTGCCGTTACCTCGCGCGCAAGGCCGGAGCGCTCGGCGTCGAGATCTATCCGGGCTTCGCCGCCGCCGAGGTGCTGTTCGAGAACGACGCCGTCGCCGGCATCGCCATCGGCGACATGGGCATCGGCAAGGACGGGCACCACAAATCGGGCTTCGCTCGCGGTATGGAGCTGCGCGGCAAGTACACCGTATTTGCCGAGGGAGCGCGCGGCAGCCTGGCCAAGGTGCCGATCGGACGGTTCGAGCTGGCGCAGAAGAGCGAGCCGCAGAAATTCGGCCTCGGACTGAAGGAGCTGTGGCAGGTCGCGCCCGAAAAGCATCGCAGCGGGCTCGTGCAACACACAATCGGCTGGCCGCTTTCCAACCGCACCGGCGGCGGCTCGTTCGTCTATCATTTTGCCGACAATCTGGTCGCGGTCGGCTTTGTCGTTCACCTCAATTACGCCAATCCTTATCTGTCGCCGTTCGAGGAATTGCAGCGCTTCAAGACGCATCCGCTCGTGCGCGACACCTTTACGGGGGGGAAGCGGATCTGCTACGGCGCGCGCGCCATCAGCGAGGGCGGCTGGCAGTCGGTGCCGCGCGTCGCATTTCCGGGCGGCGTTCTCGCCGGTTGCTCGGCCGGTTTTTTGAACGTGCCGCGCATCAAGGGCAGCCACAACGCGATCCTCTCCGGGCTCCTGGCGGCCGAGCATATCGCCGCCGCGCTGGCGCAAGGACGCGGCAACGACGAGCTTGCTAGTTACGAGGCGGCATGGCGCTCCTCTCCCATCGGCGGCGATCTGTGGCGTGTGCGCAACGCCAAGCCGCTCTGGTCGAAGTTCGGCACCATGGCCGGCATCGCGCTCGGCGGGCTCGACATGTGGACCAATACGCTCGGCTTCTCTCTGTTCGGCACGCTCAAGCACGGCAAGCCCGACTTCGCCACGCTCAAACCGGCGGCGCAATGCCGGCCGATCGCTTATCCGAAGCCCGACGGCAAGCTCACCTTCGACCGGCTCTCCTCGGTCTATTTGTCGAACACCAACCACGAGGAGGACCAGCCGGTGCACCTGTTGGTGCGCGACGGCGCTTTGCAGAAATCTTCCGAGCACGACATCTATGGCGGACCGTCGGCGCGCTATTGCCCTGCCGGCGTCTATGAATGGGTCGAGGACGCGGGCAATCCCCGCTTCGTGATCAACGCGCAGAACTGCGTCCACTGCAAGACGTGCGATATCAAGGATCCCAATCAGAATATCACCTGGGTGCCGCCGGAAGGCGGCGGCGGACCGAATTACCCTAATATGTGAGGAAATATATCCGAATAAATGAGTCAGTCGTAGACTTCGCGGCGGTGTCCGACGGTGACGACCACAACGACGAAGCGGTTCTCCTCGATCGAGGCGACAATGCGATAATCGCCGAGGCGGTAACGCCAAAGACCGTTCAAATCGCCGGTCAACGGGCGGCCGAAACGCCTTGGGTCCGCCGCACTGGCAATGCGCTCGCGCAGATGGCGAAGGATCAACCGTTGCGGCGCTCCGCCGAGGTTACGCAAATCGCGCGCCTGCTCGTCGTCATTGGCACTGCCGCGATTTCGCCTCCGTTCGGGCCTAAGTCCGCGTCGCCTTGGTGGCCGCCACCGTCGAGGTCAGCGGGTTTTGCGTCCCTTGCGGGAGCGCGGCAAAAAGGTCATTGTCGCGCGCGCGATGTCGGGCGCGCGATTCCCCGGTCCGCAAATCACAGTGTGCCAATGGAGCTCTCGTGACCCACTCGCTGCTGTACCGGCATGCCGCCGTCATTGGCGCTGTCGTCGTGTTGAGCCTGTCGTCGGCACGCGCCGCTCAGGCGCCGAGCGAACAGGAAGTCCTGCGCGATAATCCCGCCGGCAACTATTTGGCCGCCCGCCACGCCGGTGTCGAGCGCGACGCTGCCGCCGCAGCCGGCTACTACCTCAATGTGCTGAAGACCGATCCGCGCAATCCCGATCTGCTCAGCCGCGCCTTTCTCTCGGTGCTCACCGGCGGCGACATCGACCAAGCCAGCAGACTTGCCGAGAAGCTGCTTGCGGTCGATCATACCGATCGTATTGCGCACCTCGTGCTCGGCGTGCGCGCGCTTAAGCAGAAGCAATACTCGCTCGCCCGGCGGGACTTTTCCCAGTCGGTGCACGGCCCGGTGACCGATCTGACGGCGTCGCTGCTGGCAGCCTGGGCGCTCGAGGGCGCCGGCGATGCGCACGCCGCGGTCGAGGGTATGGACCGGCTCGCCGGACCGGATTGGTACGGCATCTTCAAGGATCTGCATGCCGGGCTCATCTTCGATCTCGCCAACCACAAAAAGGAAGCCGGCAAGCGCTTAGCGAGCGCCTACAAGGCCGATCCGACGGCGCTGCGCACCGTGCAGGCTTATGGTCGCTACTTGTCGCGCAACGGCGGCAAGGACGCGGCCTTGGCGGTTTATAAGGCCTTCGACAAGGAACTGCCGGACCATCCGCTGGTCAAACAAGAAATGAAGCAAATATCGGACGGCGAAAAGCTTCCGCCGCTGATCGATACCGCGCAGGCCGGCGCCGCCGAGGCGCTTTACGGCATCGGCGCCTCGATCGGACGCCGGGGCGGCGAAGATTTGGCGCTCATTTATCTGCAGCTTGCGCTCTATCTGCAGCCTTCGCATGCGATGGCGCTGCTGTCGCTCGCCGACCTTTACGAAACGCTCAAAAAGCCGGCTCTGGCGATCAAGGTCTATGACCGCATCCCGCCGGCGTCGCCGCTGTATCGCAGCGCCGAAATCCAGCTCGCCATCGACCTCGATGCGCTGGACCAGACCGATGCGGCGAAGAAACGGCTCGATCACGTCATCGCCGACCATCCGAAGGACACCGAAGCGCTGATGGCGCTGGGCAACGTTGAGCGCGGGCGCAAGGATTTCGCGTCGTGCGCCGATACCTATGGCAAGGCCATCGACACCGTGCCTGTGCCGGAAAAGTCGAACTGGGTGATGTTCTACTTCCGCGGCATCTGTTACGAACGCTCCAATCAATGGCCGAAGGCCGAGGCCGATATGAAGAAGGCGCTCGAGCTTTATCCCAATCAACCGCTTGTGCTCAATTATCTCGGCTATTCGTGGGTCGATAAGGGCACGCATCTCGAGGAAGGCATGGACATGATCCGCCGCTCCGTCGAGCAGCGCCCCGACGACGGCTACATCGTCGACTCGCTGGGCTGGGCTTACTACCGCACCGGCAATTACGAAAAGGCGGTGAAAAACCTGGAACGCGCCGTCCTGCTCAAGCCCGACGATCCGACGATCAACGATCACCTCGGCGATGCCTATTGGCGGGTCGGCCGGACGTTGGAGGCGCATTTCCAGTGGGCGCAAGCCAAGGACTTTAAACCGGATCCGGACGAACTCGCCACGATCGAGAAAAAGCTCAAGGACGGATTGCCTCCCGATACGTCTAATTCGGCGGACGCGATCAAGGCGAAGAAGGCCGGCAACGGCGGGTGATGGGTGTCCTCGACCGTTTCGCCCGTCGAGAATGCGCCGGCCAAAGTCAATCTGACGCTACGGGTTCTCGGCCGCCGCGCCGACGGCTACCATGAGATTGAAAGCCTGGTCACCTTCGCCGACATCGGCGACACCATGAGCCTTGCGCCGGGCGGCGAACTTGCGCTGACGGTGCGCGGGCCGAACGCGGGGCAGGCGGGGGAGGGCGCCGATAATCTCGTGCTCAAGGCGGCGCTAGCGCTCGCCGCGCGCATCCCCGGCATTCGCTTGGGTGCTTTCCAGCTCGATAAAAAGCTGCCGGTCGCCGCCGGACTCGGCGGCGGCTCAGCCGATGCGGCGGCGGCATTGCGGCTGCTCGCGCGCGCCAACGGCCTCTCTGGCGAGGATACACGCCTCTACGAGGCCGCCCGGGCGGCTGGCGCGGACGTGCCGGTCTGCCTCGATCCGCTAACGCGCCTGATGCGCGGCATCGGCGAAAAACTCTCCGCACCGCTCGATCTGCCGCCGTTGCCGGCAGTGCTCGTCAATCCCGGCGTGGCGTTGGCGACGAAGGCGGTATTTGCCGGATGGACGCCGGCCGCGCCGCCGCCGCCGCCGCCGTTCGACTTAGCCGCGGCCGCGAACGCGGCCAACCGCGAGCAGTTATTGCAGCTGCTCATCGCGCAAGCGAACGATCTCGAAGGGCCGGCCATCGCCCTTGCGCCGGTAATCGCCGAAGTGCTCGCCGCGTTGCGCGCCCTCGCCGGCTGCCGATTGGCGCGCATGTCGGGCTCGGGCGCCACTTGCTTTGCGCTGTTCTTCGCCGCCGCCGAAGCGATCGTCGCCGCGAAGACTTTAAGCGGTCGATACCCGCATTGGTGGGTGCGCGCGACCGCGCTTGGCGGCGGCTGAGGAAGCCGGACGTTTTGGGTTAAGTGCTACACTTCCACATCGCAGGATTCTGAGCGCGGCATCGTGATGGCAACGTCGACCGAGGCGCTGGGTCAATACGCGCAGATATGGAATCGCAAGCCGATCCTGCGCGTTATCTACGACGATTTTTACGATCGCCTGGCGTCGCAATGTCTGCCCGGACTGACGATCGAGATTGGCGGCGGCATCGGCAACTTAAAGCAGCGCCTCGCGGACGTGGTCGCGACGGATATCCAGTTTGCGCATTGGCTCGATTGCGTGGCCGATGCGCAGCGCCTGCCGTTCGCTGCCTCTTGCGCTGCCAATATCGTGATGGTGGATGTGCTGCACCATATCGAATTTCCGGCCGTGTTCTTTCGCGAAGTCGAACGCATCTTGCGCCCGGGCGGACGCGCGCTGATGGTGGAGCCGGCGATCACGTGGGGCAGCACGCTGTTCTACCGGGTCTTTCATCGCGAGCCGGTTCGCAGCTCGGCCGATGTTCTGATCGAGGGCCGCCCGACCGCCGGGCGCGATCCGTATGAATCCAATCAGGCGATCCCGACCATTCTTGCGACCCGCGATCGCGAGCGGTTTCATAAGCAGTTTCCGGCTCTTCGCATCAGGCGCGTGGACTGGTTCGCGTTCGCGGCCTATCCGCTCAGCGGCGGATTCCAACGCTGGAGCCTGCTCAGCGCCCGCATGGCCCGCCGCATGCTGCATATTGAGCGGGTCATTGAGCCGGTACTGGGCCGGCATGCGGGATTTCGCATGCTGCTGTCGATCGAGAAGGCGATGAGCGCGGCGGCGTAATCGATCAGTGCGTGCGCGCGATGCAGAAATCGACGGTCTCGGCGAGTGCGGCTTTCATCGGCGAGTCGGAAAACAAAGCCAGCGCGTCGCGGGCGATGGCGCCGTAATGCTGGGCGCGGCCGAGCGTGTCTTCGAGCGCGCGATGCTTGGCCATCAGCCCGATGGCGTGTTCAAGGTCGGCGTCATTGGTCTCGCCGCGTTCGAGAGTGCGGCGCCAGAATTCGCGCTCGGTATCGCCGCCGCGGCGGAAGGCGAGCACGACCGGCAGCGTGATTTTGCCCTCGCGGAAATCGTCGCCGATGTTCTTGCCGAGCCTTTGCGCGGTTCCGCCATAATCGAGCACGTCGTCGACGAGCTGAAAGGTGATTCCGAGATTCATGCCGAACGAGCGGCAGGCGGCCTGCTCGGCCTTCTCCCGCCCCGAGAGTATGGGTCCAACCTCGCAGGCGGCGGCGAACAACTCCGCGGTCTTGGCGCGGATCACCGCGATGTACTCGTCCTCCGTGGTCGCCGTGTTCTTGGCGGCGGCGAGCTGCATGACCTCGCCCTCAGCGATAATGGCGGCCGCCGAGGATAGGATCTCCAGCGCCTTGAGGCTGCCGACCTCGACCATCATCTTGAAAGCCTGGCCGAGCAAAAAATCGCCCACCAGCACGCTCGCCTCGTTGCCCCACAGCATGCGCGCAGCGAGCCGCCCGCGGCGCAGTTCGCTTTCGTCCACCACGTCGTCGTGCAGCAGCGTTGCCGTATGCATGAACTCGACCGCGGCGGCGAGCTTGACATGGCCGTCGCCCGCGTAGCCGGTGAGCCGCGCCAGAGCCAGCGTCAGCATCGGCCGCAGCCGCTTGCCGCCGGAATTGATGAGGTGCTTGGCCACCTCCGGGATCATCGCCACCTCGGAACCGGTGCGCGCCAAAATGGCGCCGTTGACGCGGTCCATATCGGCCGAGACCAGATCGACCAGGGCATCGATCGAGGGCTCAAGCGGGCTTTCGAACGGAAGAATGACGGCCACTGAGGCTTTCTCCACAGGAAACGGCGAACATAGAAACGCTATGGTGAGGCGGCAAGTATACTATCGCCATTGCGACCGCAGCAGCGTCGCTCGTCGAAAACGACGACCTGCCGATCACGCTATGGACGTGGCGGCGGAGAGGAGCAATGTCAAGCAACCAAAGTTTCGCCGAGAGCACGGAAGCGAGCCGGTACGAGGTGGCGGTGCTGGTGCCGTGCTATAACGAGGAGCATGCGATCGGCAAGGTCGTCGCCGATTTCCGCGCGGCGCTGCCCGAGGCCACGGTCTACGTCTATGACAACAATTCCAAAGACAACACCATCGCAGCCGCCGCGGCCGCCGGCGCCGTGGTCCGCCGCGAGACCCATCAAGGCAAGGGCTACGTGGTGCGGCGGATGTTCAACGACGTCGAAGCGGACGTTTATGTTCTGGTCGACGGCGACGCGACCTACGACGCGCCGAGCGCGCCGAAGCTGATCGACAAGCTTTTGGCCGAGCGGCTCGACATGGTGGTGGCCACCCGCGTCGACCGTGACGTGACGGCGTACCGGCGCGGCCATCGCGCCGGCAACCTGCTGTTGACCGGCGTCGTCACTCATATCTTCGGCCGCGCCTTCACCGACATCCTGTCCGGCTACCGGGTCTTTTCGCGGCGCTTCGTGAAATCGTTCCCGATTCTTTCCGGCGGGTTCGAGGTCGAGACGGAGTTGACCGTGCACGCGCTCGAGCTGGAGCTGCCGGTGGACGAGGTGCCAACACCGTATTATTCGCGGCCGAGCGGCTCGGCCTCAAAGCTCTCAACCTGGTACGACGGATTTCGTATTTTGCGGACCGTGCTGAGACTCTACCGCGCCGAGCGGCCGCTCTCGCTGTTCGGCTCCTTCTCCATCGCGCTCGCGCTCGTGTCGATCGGCCTAGCCGTCCCGATCTTCATCACCTACGTGCAGGAGGGATTGGTGCCGCGGCTGCCGACCGCCGTGCTCTCCACCGGACTGATGCTGCTCGCCTTCCTGTCGATCGCCTGCGGGTTGATCCTCGACACCGTGACGCGCGGCCGGCGCGAGGCAAAACTCATCGCCTATCTGGCGCTGCGCGCGCCGGGTGAGGAGCGGCGGCGGAGCTGAGCTGCGCGCTCACCTCAAAAGCGCCGTTCTGGGATTCCACTGGTCGAAGCTTAAGTCCGCGCTCACCGACTAATATGGAATTGTTTCACAGGGCATGCGCCGGCATCGCCGCTGTGCGTTCGATCCTCGCCAAAATATCCGCGTCGAGCGTGCGGCCCGAGGTCTTGAGAATAGCCACTAAATGCGGCAACCGCGTCGTTCCGAAGACGGCGCAACTCACGTCCGGGTCGGCCAAGACCCAGGCAAGGGCGATCTCGCCGGCAGTCCAGCCTTTTTCATCATTGAGAAATTGGAAGTGCCGGCTGTGCGCGATATCGGCACGGTGATTTTTCCACGCGCGCGCGGCATACCAAAGATCGCGGATGCCGCCGTTTCCGTAGAGCGGTCGGCTGTAGAGGCCCCCGGCGAGCGCCATTCCCGCTAAAACTCCACACCCTCGCGCGGCCAGTTGTTTGATGATCGCGCCGCGTTCGGGGCGCAGAATGTTGTAGTCGATCATCACCGCCTCGAAATCGGGCAACGTCATGACGCGCTCGATCACGTCTATGTCGAAGCTGTTCACACCCAGATGCTGGATTTTGCCTTCCTCCTTGAGCCGATCGAGCGTTCCAAACAGGTCACCGGTCAGGTCCGCGATTTGCGGACCGTGCAGCTGCAGCAGCGGGATGGCGTCTAGTCTTAGCCGCCGAAGACTCTCCTCTACGCTCCACCGGACGGAGACTGGCGACCAATCCTTATATAATTTGCCCCATGCGCCAAGACGCGTTCCCGCCTTGGTGGCGATGACGAGATCGTGTTTGTTTTTGAGGCCGGCGAGCGCGCGCCCGAGCCGCGGTTCAGCGTTGCCGCCGCAATAGCTTGAGCCTGTATCGAAGAAGGTAACCCCGTGCTCCGCCGCCGCGTGAACAAGGCGAATGGCGTCCGCCTCGCTGAATATTTTCTTGCCCCAGAAGCTTGCGCAACCCAAGCCGATTTCCGATACGCGCAAGCCGGTGCGCCCGAGACGGCGATAAAGCATGAACAGCAGCAACCTAAGAATTGTCGGGTGGCGACGGACCGAATGCCGCCGCCTGCGGGTAAACACTCGCTCTAACGGATGAGCTATCCGCTTGTCGCGAGATGTATCGCCGGGCCGGCAGTGCGCGCAAGCCTATTTTCGCGGGCCTGCTCGCGGATTGCTGGATCGTTCGTCAATGTCCCACCGGGACTGAACCCTGGTGAGGCAGGGCTGATCCGGATTAGGCGAAACTATGGTAGGCTCATTGTGCTGGGCGGCGGGCTGGAGATTTGGCGCTGCGCGCGCCGGGCGAAGAACGGCGACGGAGCTGAATCGTTGCGCGAACTCGTCCGCACCAACGATGCGGTAGTGCTCTCGGCGATCGAGGCGCTGCTCAAGGGCGCGCACATCGCGCACCTGATCGTCGATCAGAACATGAGCGTGCTGGAGGGCTCGATCGGCATTTTCCCGCGGCGCATTCTGGTCGGCGAGGACGAATTGGCGGCGGCGCGGCGCCTGCTTGCGGAAGCCGGCTTCGGCCACGAGCTTGGCCCCGACAAAAGCTGAGCCGGCCAAGACGAGCTACTGCGTCGCTGCCGGTTGCGGCGGGCAGAACGGAAAATGCCCGAGCCGCCGGTAATAGCTCGGTAGTCCTTCTTCGCACAGCACTTCCGGTCCGCCCGTCCTGAACAGGTGCTTCACCGGCTCAGCCTGACTGACTGCGACGTGGGCGGCGATCAGCGTAAAACCGATCGGATAGGTCCAGCGATGCTGTTGCAGGTCCTTAAGTTGCGCCACCAGCAGCGCGGCCGCGATGATCACCAACGGGTCGGTGAAAAGGAAATATTGCTGCTGCAGCCGGCGGCCCATGTCGAGCGTGTCGACGCCCCAATCCGTCAGCATGAGCGCCGCGACTTGAGCGACGAGGCGCCACTCGCGCCGTCGGATCGCGATCACGGTTGCGGCGGCGACGAACCATTCGAGGAAAATCGTCGGTCGCGGCGATGAGTGCAGAAAAAAGGTGCGCCGCGCGATCACGCCGGCGATCGCGTGCAGAAGGAATTGAACGCGCGCGGCGCTGAATAACGAGCTGCCGGTTGCGAGCCGCGGATCGGAGGCCGATCCTCATGCAAACATGGTCTCCAGCGGATGGAACACGACGATCACATTGTCGGGATGGTAACGGCCGTAAAGCGCCAGCAATCCGATCATGCAGCCGGCCAGAACGGCGACCATCGCAGCGAGTGCTTCCAGCGCGGCAACGCGCCAGACGATCCAATATGCCAGCATGCCGAACCCGAGCCAGACTGCAACTATCGCCCAATAAGTCCCGGCGCCGATGCCCAGCGAAAGCAGCGGCACGCCGGCGCGGGCCGTGCTTGAGAATCCAAGAATCATGATGTCCTTGGCCAGATACGCCGCGAGCACGGCGAGCGCAGCGGCGGCCGCCAGGGTCGGCCAAGCCCAGCGCGGCGTATCCCAATAGCTCCAATGCGATGCGGAACGCGATCCCGGCTCGGGGCCGAACGGGAGCAGGAGGATGGGCAAGGCGCAGATCAGAAAAAAGATTTGAATCTTGCTCTGCATGCCCAGCGTTATCAGCGCGCTGGCCAAGCCGATGACTGCCGGCCGCCAGGGCCGCCCTCCCCTTTCGCCACGACGAGCAGCATGAGCAGCGCGATCGTGAATAATCCGGCGGCCAGAAGCTCGGTGCGCATGGTGCGCATCTGCATCGCCATGCCGCCCGAGAACGCGAGCAGGAAGCCGCCAAGTCCCGCGATCCGCCAGTCACGAACGAGCGTGCGCAGCAGATAGGAGAATGCCGCCACGAAGGTCATTGCGAGGATAAGCGAGAGCACGCGGCCGGCCTGCGTCGCCTGTGTCCATACCACTGCGAAGCCGGCCATGTCGCTGAGCGGCGGCACCGCGGAGAGTGACCCGGCGCGGATGATGCCGATGCCGTGCAGCGCGCGCAGCCAATAGCTTAACAGCAGGATCGGCAGGTAGCAGGGATGATCGAAAAATTCCTGCGGCAGGTGGTCATTGAGCAGCAAGGCGTTGTAGACGATCGGGAAATCCATGTCGGCGACGCGCCAATACGGATACCAGAAGCCGGCGACGAGGAACGAGGCCAGCATGCCGGCAAACGTGATGACAAACTGACCCGCCCAATTGAACCTCACCAGCCGATCGAATGGCTGCGTGGTGTCGCGGATCCGTATCGCCCGCATAGGGCGTGACGCGCCGGCCATGGGATTTTGCGAGTTCCTCGCCAAGGGGGGATGGACGTGGTGCCGCACCTTATAGAATGACCGCACGCACAAGCAACGTGCATGGATTGGGCCCCGATGATCGCGCGACGCGCGCCGCTTAAGACCAGCGAGGACGCCGTTCTCGGCGGGCGGCTCGTTTTGCGCCAGCCGCTGCGCGGCCATCGCGTCGGCCATGACGCCATCCTGCTCGCGGCCGCGACCTTCGCGCAGGCGGGCGAGCACGCGGTCGATCTCGGCGCCGGCGTGGGCGCGGCGGGGCTGGCGCTGGCGCGGCGCGTCGACGACCTTACGGTTACGCTCGTTGAAATCGATCCGGCGCTGGCGGCGCTTTCGCGCGACAATGCCGAGCGCAACGGACTTGCCGATTATGTGCGAGCGGTTTGTCTCGACGTCGCGGCGCCGGCCGCGGCTTTCGCCGCCGCCGGGCTTCACTCGGATGCGGCGGATTGCGTGCTGATGAATCCGCCCTTCAATGCTGTGCAGAATCCCTCGCCCGAACCGGGCCGACGCATGGCACACGCCGCGTCGCGCGGCACGCTTGCACAATGGGTGCGCACGGCGTCCCGGCTTCTTCGGCCGGACGGCGGGCTCACGCTGATCTGGCGCGCCGACGGCGTTGCCGAGGTGCTCGCTGTGCTTGCGCCCGGATTCGGCGCGACGGAGTTGTTGCCGATCTATCCAAAACCCGGCGCGCCGGCGATCCGCGTGCTGGCGCGTGCGGTCAAGGCAAGCCGCGCGCCGCTGACCTTGCTCCCCGGTTTGGTGCTTGCCGATGCGCAGGGTAAGCCAACCGATGCAGCCGAGGCCGTGTTGCGCGGCGGCGCCACGCTGCCGTTGGGCGGGGAATGAACTCGATTGCCTGCGTGGCCGTTAGGCATCAAGGTGCCGGCGAATCGTGCCGTACCGGACCGTGCGCTTTGGCTTCGCGGCGAACCGGGAAATATGAAACGCAGACAAAGACGCTCATCAGCATCAAAAGCATGTAAATTTTCATGGCTTGCTCGCTTTCGCTATTGAGCCGGCACTCTTTTTTAAGCAAAAAGCATTCCAGAAATTAAAAAATAGTTACTTGAGCCTCCGGTTGCCGCACCTTATGTGGACGGCATGAGCGAGCCTTGGACTGGCGTGCGCGTTCGCGATCTTTGCATGCGGGCTCTCCTTCCGTTGCGGCCGCTCGTTCCGCGGCGATTCCGCGCCGACCGGCCGCTCGTGCCGGTCGTACGGCTCACCGGCGTTATCGGTTTCTCGACGCCGCTGCGGCCCGGTCTCACGCTCGCCGGCATTGCCCGCACGCTCGACCGGGCGTTCGCCATGCGCAATGCCTCCGCTGTCGCTCTTGCCGTCAACTCGCCTGGCGGATCGCCGGTGCAGTCGCATCTGATCTTCCGGCGCATCCGCGAGCTGGCGGCCGAGAAAAATCGCCGGGTGATCGCCTTCGTGGAAGACGCTGCCGCCTCCGGCGGCTACATGATCGCCTGTGCGGCCGATGAGATCGTCGCCGATCCGCATTCGATCGTCGGCTCGATAGGCGTGGTCGGCGGCTCGTTCGGCTTCGACAAGGCCATCGCCAAGCTCGGCATCGAGCGCCGGCTCTACACGTCTGGCGAACACAAGGCCATGCTCGACCCGTTCCTGCCGGAGAATGCCGGCGACTTGGAGCGGCTGAAGAAGCTGCAACGGGAAATCCACGACAGTTTCATCGCGCTGGTGAAGTCGCGGCGCGGGGCCAAGCTTACGGGTGAGGAAAATGACTTGTTCTCCGGCGAATATTGGGCGGGACAGCGGGCGCTGGAACTCGGCCTCGTCGACGCGATCGGCGACCTGCGCAGCGTGCTGCGCGAACGATTCGGAGATAAGGTCGTTACCCCATTGATCAGCGCCGAACGCGGTTGGTTCGGACGGCGCGTTCCCGGCGTGGGTGGCGGCGGCGGTGGCAGCGAATTGCTGCCAGCGGGGCTTGCCGAGAACTTGATCTCGGCGCTGGAAGCGCGCGCCCTGTGGGCGCGCTATGGGCTGTAAGGCATGATCCCGAAAAAGCCTGCCCCGGGCTTGACCCGGGGTGGCTGCCGGTTTTCGGAACGGATCAGGGCCGACTAATACGGGAGATTGGCAATGCCGCCGGTTCTCGCAGTGGCGCTAGGATTGATGGGAGCGGCAGCTTTGGTGCGCTGGTGCGTCAAGGAAGCGCACCGCGCGAACGCCGAGCTTGATGATATCCGCGGCGTTCCTCCCGTCGAGCCGGTCGACCGCGACACGCTGCCGACATTAAAACGCGACCCGGAAACAGGCGAATACCGGCCGGGGTGAACCTTTCAGACGGAATTCGATGCGTTTCCCGGGTCTGCGGCGCAGCACGAAGCGGTGCGCCGCAGACCCGGGATCGTTCCGGGCGCCGAATTTGCGAAGGTCCCGGATCGGCAGTGCAGCACTCCGCTATGCTGCGTGCTGCACAGCATCCGGGAAACGTAATCAGCCCTTCACGGCGCCTCAGTGATGTGGTGCGCGGCGACCACGCCTCCCCATTTCTCGTATTCGGCTTTCATGAATGTGCCGAGCTGTTCGGAGGTGCCGCCGACCGGCGTGGCGCCCGATTTTACGAGCTTTTGCCGGACCTCGGGATCGTCCAGCGATTCGTTGACCGCCTTGTTCAGCTTGGCGATCACGGCCGGCGGCGTTTTCGCCGGAGCCAGCAACGCGTACCAGTTGGACGCGTCAGTATTGGGGTAGCCCTGTTCGGCGAGCGTTGGCACGTCCGGCAGAATGGCGTTGCGCTTGTCGCCCGCTATCGCAATCGGCACGACGTTGCCGGCCTGGATTTGCGAAATCACGGCTGGAACGTCAGCGGCAAAGACCTGGACCTGGCCGCCAAGAAGATCGGTCAAGGCCGGCGCCGCGCCGCGATAGGGCACGTGGAGGAATTTCACTCCCGCCGCGTCGGCAAAGAGAACCTGCGCGAGATGCGGCGGCGAGCCGATGCCGGTCGATGCGAAGGTGATGCCGCCGGGCCTTTTCTTGGCGAGCGCGACCAGTTCCTTGGCGGTCTTGACGCCGAGGCTGGGGCTCACGACCAGGACTTCGCTGTTGGTGACCACCTCGGCCACCGGCGCGAAGTCGCGCAGCGCATCGTAGGGGATTTTCGGCATGATGTGCGGCGAGACCGTTACCGCGCCGGCGGTGGTGAGAAACAGCGAGTAGCCGTCGGGCTCGGACTGGGCCACATTGGCGCCGCCAACCGTGCCGTTGGCGCCCGCTCGATTCTCGATGTAAACCCGCTGGCCGAGCAGCGTCGTCATCTTTTGCGCGATCAGACGGCCGACGAAATCGGTCGGGCCGCCCGGCGGAAACGCGACCACGATGCGGATCGGCCGGGTGGGGAAATCCTGCGCATTCGCGATCTGTGTTCCGGCCAAAGACAGCGCCGCACACGCGGCAATCAGCACGGCTCGAATGTTTCGCACAATTTTCTCCCTGTCAGGCGTTTGCGATGAGGTATCAGTATCAGGTATCAGGAATCGGGCATCAAGTCTCGGTCCCGATCCCGATCCCTGATAGCGATGAACTTGACCTGCGCCCGGCCTTCAACCGACAACGTCGCCCATGAGCGAACCTGCTGCCGACGATTTGCCGCCGCACATGCGCCCGCAGCGCTCGTTCCAGGGGCTGATTCTGGCGTTGCAGCGCTACTGGGCGGATTGGGGTTGCGTCATTTTGCAGCCCTACGACATGGAGGTGGGCGCCGGCACATTCCATCCGGCGACGACCCTGCGCGCGCTCGGGCCGAAGCCGTGGAACGCCGTCTATGTGCAGCCGTCGCGCCGGCCGAAGGACGGACGCTACGGCGAGAATCCCAACCGCTTGCAGCACTATTATCAACTTCAGGTCATCCTCAAACCTTCGCCGGAGGATTTGCAGGAGCTTTATCTGAAATCGCTCTATACGATCGGCATCGATCCGAAAATACACGACATCCGCTTCGTCGAGGACGATTGGGAGAGCCCAACGCTCGGCGCCTGGGGCCTCGGCTGGGAGTGCTGGTGCGACGGCATGGAGGTTTCCCAGTTCACTTATTTTCAGCAGGTCGCCGGCTTCGAATGCGCGCCGGTTTCCGGCGAGCTCACCTACGGGCTCGAACGGCTGGCGATGTACGTGCAGGGCGTGGAGAACGTTTACGAACTCAATTTCAACGGCCATGACGGCGCGCGGAAGGTGACCTACGGCGACATTTTCCTGCAGGCTGAGCAGGAATATTCGCGGCACAATTTCGAATACGCCGATACCGATATGCTGTTCGAGCAGTTCCGCATGGCGGAAGCCGCGTGCAAGAAATATCTCGAAGCCGGCTGGCAGGCAGGGAGTGACGCAAGCAAGCTAGGCAGCAATCGCGGCCGGCACCTCATGGCGCTGCCGGCCTACGACCAGTGCATCAAGGCGAGCCACGTGTTCAATCTGCTGGACGCGCGCGGGGTGATTTCGGTGACCGAGCGGCAGAGTTACATTCTGCGGGTGCGCGAACTCGCCAAAGCGTGCGGCGAAGCGTGGCTCGCGACTGAAGGCGGAGGGGCTGAGTGAGAGGTCAACTCACCTCCACGATCCGGTCTCCCGATTTGAGCGATTCAAGGATTTCGTCCAGAGCTGCGCTGATTGTCGTCCATAGCGCATCGTTGCTGATATTTCCGATCCGAAGCCAAACCACTTGCGGCCCGGATGGGTCGCGTAGTGCAAGCGCTACAAAGTCTTCGTCCTTTGTAATCAAAATTGCGCGAATACTCCGAGTATGCTCCCAGATAGCAATATCGCCTGCCGCTCCCAACCCGACACGGTTCACGTGTTCGGCCAAATAGCCGCGCTCCCTGAGGCGGATGGCTAGTCCGGGGGAAAGCTGCGCGTCGATGACAAAGCGGAACATCAGGCGGTTTGAACCACCCGGTGGTTCGACGCATGAGCGGCATAGAGTAACGCCGCTGAAATATCCTCTGCCGTCAGATAGTCGAAGTCGCGCAGCAATTCCTCTTGAGTCGCGCCGTGTGCAATGGCCTCGACGATATCAATAACGCGCATGCGCGTTCCCTTGATGCAAGGCCGGCCGCCGCAAATGTCCGGGGCTGACGAGATGCGATCAAGCAGCGATTCATCGGTCTTGCGCTTAGGCACTATTGCGATGTCAGGTTCATTTTCGGACACAAGACGTATTTGCCTTCCACGCCGCGGCTTACGGCCCCACCGGTCCAGAAACTTTTCCAAAGCGCTTGTCAAATCGCGTTCAAGTCTGCTTCCCGGCTCGACTTCGATCGACAAAGCGGCGAGGGCCCGTTCTGTTTCGCCGCCATCCGCGCCCGCCCGGTAGTTTTCCAGATATTTCTTGCTGGTGTTGTCCCGGTAACCGACGAACTTGCTGGGCCCGAATGCCCAAGACGCGTCGGAGAGGCGGAGGGCATACCAATCGTGAAAATGACTGAGCCTGGACTGCATTTCAACATTCCCAGCGATTTCGTCAGCAAACCTTCGAATGTTGGATGCAACTTGATCGGGCGAGGACACTACCTTTTTCATGTGTGTCTCCAATTAAGACAACTAAGATTATCCTAATTATCTTAAGTTGGCGACCAAGTCAATGACTGACTTTCCGCGTTCAGTGGAATTACAAGGTTCCAACGACGCATGAAACGATCGAAGTAGGAGGGGTTATGAGCGAAATGCCTGAAATCGGCGGCCGGCGGCCGATCACGATCGAGGTCGAGGCCGGCAAGAGCTATTGGTGGTGCGCCTGCGGGCGCTCGCAAAAGCAGCCGTTCTGCGATGGCTCGCACAAGGTCACCGCATTCCGGCCAGTCGAGTTCAAGGCGGAAAAGTCGGAGCAGGTCTGGTTCTGCGCCTGCAAGCGCTCCGGCAAAAAACCGATGTGCGACGGCAGTCATAAGAAGCTGTGAGCTTTCCCCTCCCCCAATATGTGCGCTCACGCTAGCCACACGGGCGAGGGGAGGAGCTAGCGGCACAAACAATTTCCGATCTTCCGCGCAGAGTTTCGATCAGGCCACCGCCGCAGTCTCCGCCTCCGGCCCCATCGTCTCGCGCCCGAGCAAAGCGGGGAGATCGCGGGCCGGCATAGCCTTGCCGAACACGTAACCTTGAGCCTCCATGCAGCCGCTTGCCCGCAGCAGCGCGATGGTGTCTCCGTCCTCGATGCCTTCGGCGGTGGTGGCGAGCCCCAGCCCGTCGGCAAGCCCGATGATCGCGCGCACGATCACGGCGCTGTCGGGGTCCCGGCCGAGCCGCTCGACGAAGCTGCGATCGATCTTGATGCGGTCGAACCGCAGCGACAGCAGCTGCGACATCGTGGCATAGCCGGTGCCGAAATCGTCGATCGCGATGCGGATGCCGGCGGCGCGCAATTCGCCGATCACGCGCCGCGCGATCGTGGGATCGCCGACTATGGCGCTCTCGGTAATCTCGATTTCGAGTCGCGACGGGCTCAAGCCGGTTTCGCCGAGTATCGCCAGGACGTGCAGGCCGAACTGCGGGTCGCGGAGCTGAATTGCCGAAACGTTCACTGCGAGAGTTAGATGCTTCGGCCAGCGCGCCGCCTCGCGACAGCCGATGCGGAGCACTTTGACGCCAAGCGGGCCGATGAGGCCGCACTCCTCCGCAATCGGAATAAATTCACCCGGCGGGACCTGTCCGAGCGACGGGCTTGACCAGCGCGCCAAGGCCTCGAAGCCGACGATCTTCTCGCCGTCGAGATGAACGAGCGGCTGGTAATGGACTTCGATCCCGTCGCCGGCAATCGCATTGCGCAGCTCGCGCTCGGTCAGCGCGCGCTTTTCGAGGAGCGCGTCCATCTCGGCTTCGAAGAAACGGACGTTCGAGCGGCCGTCGGCCTTGGCGCGATAGAGCGCGACGTCGGCGCGGCGGACGATCTCGTCCACTTCGGTGCCGTCGTCGGGTGCAATGGCGATGCCGATGCTGACGCCGAAGTTCGCCGTCGAGGCTCCGACTTGGTAGGGCGCGGATGTCGCGGCGACGATCTGGCGCGCGAGCCGCGTCGCGTCATCGAGCGAGCCCATCCGCTGCAGCACCACGGCAAACTCGTCGCCGCCGAAGCGCGCCACCAGCGCGTCGGCGCTTATGGCGGACAGCCGCTGCGCGAATTCGATCAGCACGACGTCGCCGGCGGAGTGACCCAGTGAATCGTTGATTTTCTTGAAGCCGTCGAGGTCGAGCATCAGGATCGCGGCGCGCTGGCCGTCGGATATCGTGCCATTGAGGATTTCGACCAGTTGTTCGGAAAGACAGCGCCGGTTCGGCAGACCGGTCAATGGATCGTGGCGCGCCAGATTACGCGCTTCGAGCTCGGCGAGCCGCCGTGCTTTGATCTCGTTCGTAAGATCGCGCGTCCGCCGGAAGGCGTAGACGACGAGCGCGATGCTGATCATGAAGACGACGAAGACGGCGTCGTCGATGTCCCAGTTGGCGTGATCCAGGGCGAACTTGAACAGCTTCAAAGGGAACTTTTGGGTATCGGACCATCCGAAGAAGACGGCCGCCAGCCCGAAAATCACCGCCGCGTCGCGGACATCGCGCCGCTGCCAATCGATCAAGCGGGTCGATGCGATGGCTCTTCCCGCCGCGGCAAAACGCTCAAGCAAACGCACCATGTCGTCTCCCTATTCGGGCCTCGACTATGGTCGCGGAAAACTGCGGAAAAATTAATATTTCCAAGTGATTAGACTAAGCATTTTTACGCAATTGACCGCGATTTTGCGGGCGCGTCGCGGGCGCGGCCGGTGACGGTGCGCTCGCGCGGGAGTGACAAAACACGATCCGGCTGATACGTCGCCGCAGGCCTCGCAAGCACGACAGCGCCATGCCCGATCTCCTGCTCGAATTGTTTTCCGAGGAAATTCCGGCGCGCATGCAGGCGCGGGCGGCGGAGGATTTGCGCAAGCTCGTCACCGACCGCCTGGTCGACGCCGGCCTCTTCTACGATGGCGCCAAGGCGTTCGTGACGCCGCGCCGGCTCGCGCTCGCCGTTCTCGGCGTGCCGGTGCGCCAGCCCGACGTGCGCGAGGAGAAAAAAGGGCCGCGTGTCGGCGCACCCGAAAACGCCATCGTCGGTTTCCTGAAAGCCGCGGGGCTCAAATCGATCGGCGAAGCCAAGGTGCAGCCGGACAAGAAGGGCGACTTCTACGTCGCTGTGATCGAGAAGCCGGGGCGGCCGGCGCTCGAGGTGATCGGCGAGATTTTGCCGGATGTGATCAAAAACTTTCCCTGGCCGAAATCGATGCGCTGGGGCGCGCAGTCGAAAGAATCCGGCGCGCTCGGCTGGGTGCGGCCGCTGCATTCGATCGTCGCCACGTTCGGGCCGGAAACCGAGGACCCGGACATCGTGCCGTTCGCGGTCGACGGCGTCGCCGCCGGCAACGAGACGCGCGGCCATCGCTTTCTCGCGCCGCAGAAGTTCGCGGTGCGCCGGCTCGCCGATTACACGCAAAAGCTCGACAAGGCCAAGGTCGTGCTCGATGCCGAGCGGCGGCGCAATATCATCCTCACCGAGGCGAAGCAGCTAGCGTTCGCGCAAGGGCTCGAACTCATCGAAGACGACGGGTTGTTGGCCGAAGTCGCCGGGCTCGTCGAGTGGCCGGTGGTGCTGATGGGCTCGTTCGACGCGGGCTTTTTGCAGATCCCGGAAGAAGTGATCCGCGCCACCATCCGCAACAACCAGAAGTGCTTTGTGCTGCGCGACGCCGCGCACGCCAAGCTCGTCAACAAGTTCATCCTCGTCGCCAACATCGAAGCGGATGACGGCGGCAAAGCGATCGTCGCCGGCAACGAGCGCGTCATCCGCGCCCGGCTGTCGGATGCGAAATTCTTCTACGAGACCGATCTGAAAACGCGTCTCGAAGACCGGTTGCCGAAATTCGAGCACATCGTTTTTCACGAAAAGCTCGGCACGCAGGCCGAGCGCATCGAGCGCATCGAGAGGCTTGCGGTGGAGCTTGCGCCGCTCGTCGGCGCCGATGTGGAAAAGGCAAAGCGCGCGGCACGGCTGTGCAAGGCGGATTTGCTCACCGAAATGGTCGGCGAATTTCCCGAGCTGCAAGGCGTTATGGGCAAATACTACGCCGAGGCGCAGGGCGAGGACGAGACGGTCGCGCATGCCTGCGAGGATCACTGGAAACCAAAAGGGCCGAACGATTTGGTGCCGAGCGATCCGATTTCGATCGCTGTCGCGCTCGCGGATAAGATTGACACGCTGGTTGGATTTTGGGCGATCGATGAGAAGCCGACGGGGAGTAAGGACCCCTACGCGCTGCGAAGGGCCGCGCTCGGCGTGATCAGGCTTGTGCTGAACAACGACCTTCGTCTCCGGTTGCTGCCGATCCTCTGGCTGGCGTTTTCCGCGTTGCTAGAAGGTCTGGCAATCAACAGGATTCCTTTTCTGGTGAGAAAGAATGGCAAAGGGTGGGCGTTTGATCCTAGGTTAACCGAGGCACTAAAGGATGTAATTCATTCCGAAACATATTTCGATGTCGCCGAAGCAAGGATCAATTATTTTAACTTCGTCGAGCCGCAATACGTTGGAAACGCTGTGCCGTTTGAAACGGATGAGCTTTATGACCCATACGACAATAGCTGCATGATCGTGCCTTACAGAGTTGCCGAGCAGGGATCGCTTTCCTTCTTTGCCGAGCGCCTCAAGGTCCAACTCCGCGAACAAGGCGCCCGCCACGATCTTGTGGACGCGGTCTTTGCCCTTGAGGGTCAGGACGATCTGTTCCTCATCGTCCGCCGCGTCGAGGCGTTGGGGAAATTCCTCGACACCGAAGACGGCAAGAACCTACTCGCCGGCTATAAGCGCGCGACTAATATCATCCGGATCGAGGAGAAGAAGGACAGCCGCGAATATGTCGGCGCACCTGATCCGGCTCTCTACAAGCAAGCCGAAGAAAAGGCGCTGGCGCAGGCGGTCGATGTTGCGCGGGCCGAAGCGGAGCGCGCCGTCGCCGCTGAGGACTTCCAGGCCGCCATGCGTGCCATGGCAAGACTGCGGCCCTATGTCGACGCCTTTTTCGACAAGGTGACGGTCAACGTCGAGGACAAGGCGCTGCGCGAGAACCGGCTCAAGCTGCTCAACGAAATCCGCGCGGCGACGCGCGCCGTGGCCGATTTTTCTAAGATCGAGGGGTGAAAATCACCTCTCCCCGCGTGCGGGGAGAGGTCGAGCGAGCGCAGCGAGCGAGGGTGAGGGGGCGCTGCCGCGATTCTGAGTATCGCCGAATATGCTCAGCCCAGCGGCGACGCCCCCTCACCCCACCGTCTCCCCGCACGCGGGGCGAGGGAGCCGCGAGCGGCTAGCGCGGAGTCAAATCCGAGGGCTGGAATCGGCGGCGTTTGTCGCATAGAACCGAACGGCGGTTCGTGCGTTGAAGTTGCGTTCCCGCCGCTGCGCCTGTAGCGCCTTTGCCAGCACGGATTCATCCCAAACCCAAGGATAAGCCATGGTCCTCTCCGCCACCGAACTTTCGCCGATCGTCGCCCTCATCGCCGGCATCCTGATCCTGATCGTGCCGCGGCTCTTGAACTTTATCGTTGCGCTCTATCTCATCTTCGTAGGCTTGGTGGGGCTCAACAACATTCATCACTTCGTCAACTTCCATTGAGCCTTGCCAGCGCGGCCGTGAGCGTCGGCGTAAAGCGGGACCGGGGTCGATCGAACGAATGAGTCCATGGTCAAATCGCGCTCGAAAATATCTCGTCAGCCCGCGAAGAAATCCCCGGCTCGTGCCGCCAACGCGGCAAGCCGGAGACCGCCGGTCAAACCCGCGCATAAATCCGCGCCATCGAAAACCGCCCGCAAAGGCAAATGGGTCTATGCCTTCGGCGGCGGCAAGGCGGAGGGGCGCGCCAGCATGCGTAACCTCCTCGGCGGCAAGGGCGCGGGCCTCGCCGAGATGGCGCATCTCGGCCTGCCGGTGCCGCCCGGCTTCACCATCACCACCGAGGTGTGCACCTATTTTTATGAGAACGAAAATTCTTATCCCAAAGACTTGAAGCCCCAGGTCGAGGCGGCGCTCGCCGAAGTGGGCCGCGTCGCCGGAAAAAAATTCGGCGATGCAAAGAATCCGCTGCTGGTGTCGGTGCGCTCCGGCGCGCGCGCGTCGATGCCGGGCATGATGGACACGGTGCTCAATCTCGGTCTCAACGACGTGACGGTCGTGGCGCTTGCGGAAAAATCCGGCGACCGGCGTTTCGCCCAAGACAGCTACCGGCGCTTCATCACCATGTATTCGAACGTGGTGCTCGGCATCGAGCATCACCATTTCGAGGAAATCCTCGACGACCACAAGGACCGCAACGGCTACACGCTCGACACCGATCTTGATGCCGACGACTGGGAGCATATTGTCACCCGCTACAAGGAGCGCGCCGAGGAGGAGAGCGGCAAGCCGTTCCCGCAGGACCCGCACGCGCAATTGTGGGGCGCCATCGGCGCCGTGTTCGGCTCGTGGATGAACCAGCGCGCGATCACCTATCGGCGCCTGCACCGGATTCCGGAAAGCTGGGGCACGGCGGTCAACGTGCAGGCGATGGTATTCGGCAACATGGGCGAAACGTCCGCGACCGGCGTCGCCTTCACGCGCAATCCCTCGACCGGCGAGAAAAAGCTCTACGGCGAGTTTTTGATCAACGCGCAGGGCGAGGACGTGGTCGCCGGCATCCGCACGCCGCAAGAGATCAGCGAGCAAGCGCGCAAGGAGTCGGGCTCCGACAAGCCGTCGATGGAGGCGGCGTTGCCCGATGCTTTCGCCGAGCTTGCGCGCATTCATGCCGCGCTGGAAAAACATTACCGCGACATGCAGGACCTCGAATTCACGGTGGAGCAGGGCAAGCTGTGGATGCTGCAGACGCGCAGCGGCAAGCGCACCGCCAAGGCGGCTTTGCGCATCGCCGTTGAACTGGCTCATGAGAAATTGATCTCGAAAGAAGAGGCGGTGACGCGCATCGACCCGGCTTCGCTCGATCAGCTCCTGCATCCGACCATCGATCCCGCCGCCGAACGCAACGTGATCGCCACCGGCTTGCCGGCCTCGCCCGGCGCCGCCTGCGGCGAGATTGTCTTTTCGCCCGACGAAGCCGAAACGCTCAAGAGCCAGGGCCATAAGGTCATCCTGGTGCGCGTCGAAACCTCGCCCGAGGATATTCACGGCATGCACGCCGCCGAAGGAATTTTGACGACGCGCGGCGGCATGACCTCGCACGCCGCCGTGGTCGCCCGCGGCATGGGCAAGCCGTGCGTCTCCGGCGCCGGCGCGCTGCGCGTTGACTACCGCGCGCAGACGATGAGTTCCGGCGGCGTGACGCTCAAAAAAGGCGACACGCTCACCATCGACGGTTCGAGCGGCCAGGTGCTTGCCGGCAAAGTGCCGATGCTCCAGCCCGCGCTGGCCGGCGAGTTCGCCACGCTGATGCAATGGGCCGATGGCTTTCGCAAACTGAAAGTGCGCGCCAATGCCGACACGCCGGCCGACGCGCGCGCGGCGATCAAATTCGGCGCCGAGGGCATCGGGCTTTGCCGCACCGAGCACATGTTCTTCGACGAGGACCGCATCCGCGCCGTGCGCGAGATGATTTTGGCCGGCGACGAGAAAGCCCGCCGCGCCGCGCTTACAAAACTTTTGCCGATGCAGCGCGCCGATTTCGTCGAGTTGTTTAAGATCATGGGCGCGCTGCCGGTGACCATTCGCTTGCTCGACCCGCCGCTGCACGAATTCCTGCCGCATACCGAGGAGGAGATCGCGGCGGTGGCGCAGGCCATGGGCGCGGATGCGAAAAAACTCGCTGACCGCGCGCGCGAGCTGCATGAATTCAATCCGATGCTCGGCTTCCGCGGCTGCCGGCTTGCGATCGCCTATCCGGAAATCGCCGAAATGCAGGCGCGCGCCATTTTCGAGGCCGCGGTCGAGGCCGGACGTGCGACCGGAAAGCCGGTGGTGCCGGAAATCATGGTGCCGCTCATCGCCAGCAAGGCGGAACTCGATCTCGTGAAAGAGCGCATCGACGCCGTGGCGCAAACGGTCGCCGCCGAAACGAAGCGCAAGGTCGAATATCAGGTCGGCACCATGATCGAGCTGCCGCGCGCGGCACTCAAAGCCGGCGAGATCGCCGAAACGGCCGAGTTCTTCTCCTTCGGCACCAACGATCTCACGCAAACCGTCTTCGGCATCAGCCGCGACGACGCGGCGAGCTTTTTGGGCATTTACACGTCGAAAGGAATTTTGCCGGCCGACCCGTTCGTGTCGATCGACCGCGACGGTGTGGGCGAACTCATTCGCATCGCCGCAATGCGTGGCCGCAAGGTTCGCAAAAACCTCAAGCTCGGCATCTGCGGAGAGCATGGCGGCGATCCCGCCTCGGTCGCTTTTTGCCACGACGTCAAGCTCGACTACGTGTCCTGCTCTCCCTTCCGCGTCCCGATCGCGCGCCTTGCCGCCGCGCAAGCCGCGCTCGGCAAGGACGCGGGGGCGGAGGAGTAAATTTTCCCTTTCCCGCTCCCCGCGTGCGCATCGCGCGATTAACCCGTTCGCAAGGTTAATTCTGCAAAAACCGAAACTGTCGCTTTCGCGCCACTACGGCTTAACCGCGTACGCGTAGCGTGTGCGTTGCGTTTGGGGTGAGGGGAAATAATGGCGTCGCGTACTCGGGCGCTGGGGGGCTGTGGCTCTGCGCGCTTTTGGTTCAGCGCGTTGTTCGTCGCTCTGATGCCGACGTCGATCGGCTATCAGGACATCGCCGCTTTATTGGCGCGTCAGCCGGCGGCATCGCTGCACTCCCACGAACATCTGATCGCTTCGCCTTTCGGTACTATCGAACCGGCAACCTTCAGCTATGGGGTTCGTCCGATCGGCACGGCGATGCCGCAGCCGCCGGCGATTGAGCTCGTCAACTACGACCCGGGCTCGCGCGATGCGAATGTCTGGTCGATCGACCGGCCCTTGCAAGGGCAGCCGACGATGCAAGTCGCCTATCCGAGCGTCAATCGCCGGCTCAAGGGCGATCGCCTGCCTTCTGCCAACAGCGCGCCGGCCGCCACCAACCCGGAAAGATTGCCGCAATTGCAGCCGATCGATGCGGCGCCCGCAGCGCGGCCGGCGCGGCCGGCGCGGCCGGTGCAGCCGCCAGCGCCGCCGGCAGTTCCCGCGTCGGCGCGGCCCAACCACGCGGAAGCGCCCGCGCCGGCGGCATCCGTTGCGCATGCGGACGCTGTCAGACCGGCACCGACCGTAGCGGCCGCACAACAGCCTTCCGTCCCGCCGTTTCAACGCGCTGGCAAGCAGCCCACCGACGCTGCCGATATTGCCGACCTGCCGCCCGAAGTTCCCGCGGCCGGCGAAATCGGCTCGCCCGACGGACAGCCGTCAACGCTCGCTGCGATTGCTTTCGCGGACAACGATGCCGACGGGCGCGCGCAAATCTATTTCGACTCCGGCGTGACGGATTCGCCGAGCGGATTGCAACGCTGGGCGCCCGGCGCCGAGCCGATCATGGTGACAGCATCGGTCGAAGGTCCGGGTGGCGAAATCGTAATAGGCAAGGACGAAAGCCGGCTGGAAAGCCCGGCGCAACGCCTCGGGCTCGCGGGCAAAGCGCGCGCCAAAGCGGAGAAGTGCCTCGCCGACGCCGTCTATTTCGAAGCGCGCGGCGAGCCGCTGCGCGGGCAGGAGGCGGTCGCCCAGGTGGTGATGAACCGGGTGTTCTCGGGCTATTACCCGAACAACGTCTGCGGCGTGGTTTATCAGAACGCCAGCCACTACCTCGCCTGTCAGTTCACCTTCGCCTGCGAGCACAAGAACCTAAACCGCATCGATGAGCCCGACATGTGGGCGCAAGCCAAGCGTATCGCCAAGGATACGCTCGACGGCAAAATCTGGCTCGCCGACATCGGGCATGCGACCCACTATCACGCCTACTGGGTGCACCCGAGCTGGGTTCACGAGATGACGCGATTGTACAAGCTCGGCGTACACACCTTCTATCGGCCGCGCGCGTGGGGCAGCGGCGACTACGAGCCGGTCTGGGGGACGCCGCCGAATACGTCGAAGGCCGAGCCAAAGCCCGATGCCGCGGCGAAGGGACCCGAAGCCGAGGCCGCGCCCGCGCCGGCAACCGCCAAGAGCGATCCGACCGCGAAGCTGTGACGCTCGTCGTTCCGGGGCGCCGCGAAGCGGCGAGCCCGGAATCTATATTCACGATTCGTGGTTATGGAGTCCGGAAGCCGCGCTGCGCGCGGTTTCCGCAATGACGGAATTTCACATCTCGATATCGAGCCCGATGTCGAGGTTCTGCACCGAATGGGTGAGTGAACCGGAGGAGAGATAATCGACGCCGGTTTCGGCGATCGCGGCGGCGGATTGCAGCGTGATGCCGCCGGAAGCTTCGATGACCAGGCGGCCGCCTACCGTGGCGACGGCGCGGCGCATCGATTGCAGATCGAAATTGTCGATCAGCACCACGTCGGCCAGGCCGACCTTGAGGACCTCTTCAAGCTGGTCGAGCGAATCGACTTCGATCTCGATCTTCACCAGATGCCCGGCCGCCGCTTTGGCGCGCTTGAGCACCGCGCCGATGCCGCCGGCGACCGCGATGTGGTTGTCCTTGATTAGCATCGCGTCGTCGAGGCCGAAGCGGTGATTGAAGCCGCCGCCGCAGCGGATGGCGTATTTTTCCAGCGCCCGCAGGCCGGGCGTGGTCTTGCGCGTGCAGATGATGCGCGCCTTCGTGTGCGCGATGCGTTCGACGAACTCCGCCGTCGCCGTGGCGATGCCCGACATGTGGCCGATGAAATTGAGCGCGGTGCGCTCGGCGCCAAGGATCGCGCGCGCGTCGCCCTCGACGGTCATCAGCTTGGCGCCTGCGGCAATCGCGTCGCCGTCGCGCAATGCCGCCGCAATTTCGATCTGCGGCGCGAGCCGGCGGAACGAAGCCGCCACCAGCGGCAGTCCGGAAATCACGCCGGCCTTGCGCGCCACGACGACGGCGCGGCCGCGCGTGTCCTGCGGCACCGTCGCGATCGAGGTGATGTCGCCGGCGCGCCCCAGATCTTCCTCGAGCGCGCGCGTCACCGCCTGTTCGATTTCGAACGGGGAGAGGAAGGCATCGGCCCGCAGAAGCGACATTGCATCAAGCCCATTGTCACATTCAGTCATCACCGGCTTGCCAGCTTTGTTTGCGGAGGCCGGAAGCGACAAACTTCCGATAACATTGTGCAAACCCATGCGCCAGCGGCCGGGCCAGCCATGCGCCGGCCGAATTAGGCGCCGGTAATTTTCATTTGGGCGATCTGTGCCCAGCCCGTATGCTGTGCCGCTTTCGAATCCAGTCTTGTTGCCGGGGCGAATATGCCGAACCAACCGACGAGCTCCATTCGGGCGCCCGCTGCCGCACAGCCGGGCGGCCTCGGCACGTGGCGCACACCGGTCGCCATCATCGGCTTCGGCTGTCTGATTACCCTGATCTCGTTCGGACCGCGCTCTACGCTCGGGTTCTTTCTTACGCCGCTTTCCAGCGCCAATCACTGGGGCCGCGATGTCTTTGCCTTCGCGCTGGCGCTGCAGAATTTGCTGTGGGGCATCGGCCAGCCGCTTGCCGGGATCATCGGCGACCGCTTCGGCACGGTTCGGGTGCTCTGCGTCGGCGCGCTGATGTACGCCGCCGGTCTGGCGCTCATGGCCCATGCCACGACCGCGCCGCTGCTCGATGTCTCGGCCGGTGCACTCATCGGTTTTGGTCTTGCCGGTTGCTCCTTCACGCTGGTGTTGGCAGCCTTCGGAAAGCTCTTACCGGCGGAGTGGCGCTCGTTTGCGTTCGGCGTTGGAACGGCGGCAGGCTCGTTCGGACAATTCCTGTATTCGCCGATCGCGGTTCTTCTGATGGATAAGCTCGGCTGGCAAGACGCGCTCACCATCTTTTCGGTGAGCATGCTTGCCGTTCTTCCGCTGTCCGTTGCGTTGACGACGCCGAAGGCAACCGCCATCAAAGAAGCTGCGCCGCAAACGTTCCGGCACGCTGTCAGTGAGGCTTTCTCCCACCGCTCTTTTGTGCTGCTGGTGCTCGGCTATTTCACCTGCGGCTTCCAGCTCGCCTTCATCACGGTGCATCTGCCGGCCTACCTGGTCGACCGCGGGCTTACGGTCGAAGTCGGTGGCTGGACGCTCGGCGTGATCGGGCTGTTCAATATCGTTGGTTGTCTCATGTGCGGCTGGCTCGGCAATCGCGTGCCGAAGCGCTATTTGCTTTCGTTCATTTATTTCACCCGCGCCGTCGCGATCTTCGCGTTCATTTCGTTCCCGGTCACGCCGTTCACCTGCATCGCGTTCGGCGCGGTCATGGGTTTGATGTGGCTGTCGACGGTGCCGGCGACCAACGGCATCATCGCCGTCATGTTCGGCACGCGCTGGCTGGCGACGCTCGCCGGCCTTGCGTTCTTCAGCCATCAGGTCGGCGGTTTCCTCGGCGTCTGGCTTGGCGGCATCGTGTTCGATCGCTACGGTTCGTATAATCCGGTGTGGTGGCTCGCGATCCTGTTCGGCGTGCTTTCGGCCATCATCAACATGCCGATCGTCGAGCAGCCGGTGCCGCGGCTTGCCGCCGTGCCGGTCTGATCGGAGGCCGCCGTGGCGACATTCAAGGCGATCGTCATCGACAAGGCCGATGCCGGCCAGACGGTGCGGCTTACCGATTTCGACGAAAAGGATTTGATGGCGGGCGACGTCACCGTCACCGTGGAATGGTCGACGGTCAACTACAAGGACGGGCTCGCGGTCACCGGCAGGGCGCCGGTGGTGCGCCGCTTCCCGATGATCGCCGGCGTCGATTTCGCCGGCACCGTCGAATCCTCCTCCCATCCCGCGTGGAAAGCGGGCGACAAGGTCATCCTCAACGGCTGGGGCCTCGGCGAAACCCATCTCGGCGCCTACGCCGAGAAGGCGCGGGTCAAGGGCGATTGGCTCGTTCGGCTGCCGGCAAGCATGAGCGCGCGCGACGCCATGGCGACCGGCACCGCCGGCTACACCGCCATGCTGGCGGTGATGGCGCTCGAGCGCTCCGGCGTCACGCCGGCGCGCGGGCCGCTGATCGTGACCGGCGCGGCCGGCGGCGTCGGCTCGGTGGCGGTGGCGCTGCTCGCCAAGCTCGGCTACGCGGTGACCGCCTCGACCGGCCGGCCGGCCGAAGCGGCATATCTGAAGGGGCTCGGGGCCGCCGAGGTGATCGAGCGCAAGGAGCTTACCGGCGCGCCGCGCCCGCTCGCCAAGGAGCGCTGGGCCGGCGGCATCGACGCCGTTGGCTCGACGACCCTCGCCAATGTGCTTTCCATGACACGGTATGGCGGAACGGTAGCCGCCTGTGGACTCGCCGGCGGAATGGACTTGCCCGCGACAGTCGCTCCGTTCATTCTGCGCGGGGTGTCTCTCGTTGGCATCGACTCGGTCATGTGCCCCTTGCCGTTGCGGCAGCAGGCGTGGCGTCGCCTGGAAACCGACCTCGACAGGGCCAAAATCGCGGCGATGACCGGTGAGATCGGCCTTGTCGACGTCATCGAGGCCGGCCGGCGCATTGTCGAGGGCCAGGTGCGTGGACGTATCGTGGTGAAAATTCGGTAAACCAGTCCATAATTCGGCTACCAAATCCGACCATCATGCGAGGCGCTATGGTAAGGGGACGGTTAAGGAATTTCGTTAATGTCGCGCTTGGGTCTGCAAGGGGGTTGCCGATGCTGCTCCGTGTAGCTGTTGCCTGTGCGTGTGCGTTGGGGGTCACTTCGGCCCTCGCCGAGGAGCTGTCGCCGCAACAGGCCCGCGCTTTCATCGCCGGCAAGCTGTTTGCCTACAACTGCTTCGATGGCACCACCGGCGTCGGGCGCATCTTCGGCGATGGCTCCATCATTGGGACAATCCGGCCGCCCGGCAGCAACCAGGTACGATTTGCGACCTTGCCGCCCGGCACCATCAGGATGACCCCCACGGCGGTGTGCGCGCACCTGCCCGGACTGCCGATCGAACCCTGCTTTCGGGTGCAGAAGATCGATTACCACAGCTTCCGCGGATCCATCTCAGGCTTGGGTTTTGCCTATTGCGACTTCTACCAGCGCAATCCACGTGCCGCACTGACCAGACGCGAGCCGGCCCGCGCGCCGGCGACGGCCGTGGCAACGGTGCGCCCGGGTCCTTAAGCGCGTCATTCAAGCCCAAGCCGGAATGGCATCGCTGCTTCGGCCGCAATCCCGCGGCCGATGGTTTCAATCGCCGCAACCATGCGGCCGTCGCGGCCGAGCAAGCGGTCGGCCAGCGAAACGATGCGGAGATTCGGCGTCGCCGTAGGCGATGCACGCCGCAACGCCCGCGCGACGCTGCCTTCGTCGCGATGTGGACTGAGCGCGCAGACGCTGACGAACGCGCTCGCGGTCGAGCGGCTGATGCCCGCGAAGCAGTGCACCACCAGCGGCGCGCGCCGGTCCCAGCCGCGCACGAATTGCAACAGATCGGCGACGTGGTCCGCGTCCGGCAACACGTAGCCGTCGAGCGGGGAGGAAATATCGTGCAGCCGCAGCCAGAGATGATTCTCCGGCGCAATCCCAGCCGGCCGCTCGACCCGGAATTCATCGCCGAGCAGCGACACCACATGGCGCGCGCCGGTGTCTTCGACAGTCTCATGCAGGCGGGCAAGCGAGCAGACGTGAATCATGGAATTAAGCACGGATCGGCCGTGGATCGCGCATATAAGCATGGCCGATGGCGCGGGTAAGACGGTCACGGCGCGTGGATGAGAGTAGCTCATGCGGGTCGAGCTCACTCTCCGGCAAGTTTTCTGAACCGTTCGAGATAGCGCGCCTGCGCGGTCTCGGCGGGCCAGGGTTTCAGATACTCGCGCTCCATCGAAGGGGCGATCCGCGGCGGCCGGCCGAAGAACCGCCGCGCTTCCGCGGTCGCGAAGCCGGCGAGACGGGTCGCTTCCAGATACGCCGCCTGGCGGTCCGCGAGCTTGATCAATTGCTCGAGTTCCGGCGCCGATTGCGCCGGCAAACCGAAGCGCCGATGGATCGCCGCCAGCAGCCGCCGCTCGACCGCCTTGTAGGCATCGCCGATCACCGCCTTGAACGGCGAGATCATGTCGCCGATCACGTATTCGGGCGCGTCATGCAGCAGCACCGCCAGCCGGCGTGCGCGATCGAGCCGCGGCACTTTTGCGCGCGCGAGCGCTTCGACCAGGCAACAATGCTGAGCGACCGAATAGATGTGCGCGCCCTCGGTCTGGCCGTTCCAGCGCGCCACGCGCGCCAAGCCGTGCGCGATGTCCTCGATCTCGATATCGAGCGCGGAGGGGTCAAGCAGATCGAGCCGCCGCCCCGACAGCATCCGCTGCCAGGCGCGCTCGGTTGGTTTCTTGGCTGAAGGTGCCGACACGCGAAAAACTCCTGAAATCCGTTGTATGATATGACTTCGATTAACCTGCCGCGACAAAAACGTTATCTGAGCCGCAAGCTCATAGATCGATATTAGACGGCAATCGCCCATCAATCTCCGCTCTGCAGCGCGTTTCCGACTCAAGCCTGCCGACGCGCGAATGGTCGGATGTGGGGATTTCAGACTCCCCACACTCTACCCGATGCCATACGGATCGATGAAAGGCCGGCGGCGCCTGTCGGAGCGCACGTATCTCCCAAGACAAGCGCCGCCGCGGTATCGGGCGCCCCCACCGTGCTCATCATGGACGGCCCTGGACGCTCAGTGCACGCCCGGTGCGACCGTGATCGCGCCGGCTCTGACGGAGAGCGTGCAGGCGACCCGGAAGCCAAGGTTGTTGTTCCGCTCGGCATGAGCGATCCAGGCGCCCACGCGCGCTTCCGCCCCCGCGAAGCGGGGGAGGGGGACCGCGCGAAGCTCGCGCAGCGAGCGAAGGGCGGTGGAGGGGGCCTCTGACTCACCGCTTCGTTGTGGTTGCAGAAGAACAAAGCACATAGAGCTGCTCCCGATGATCGCGCGCGAGCGAACAAACGGTGCTCGAACGTCAGTGCTTAGCGGCAACGCTTGCGTCAGCGTTGCGGCCCGCGCCCCTTCCACCGCCCTGCTTGCGCAGGGCGGTCCCCCTCCCCCGCTGCGCGGGGGCGGATGGAGCGTCTCGTCGAGCGCACGCGCCGCATGTTAGTAGCGGCGCCGGTCCAGCAGTTCTCAGGTCGCCGGCGAGTCGGATCAAGAGCCGTAGCTTCGCAATCCCCAAATTTGTGCGCCGCAGGTGCTGTGCGTGGTCCATCGTATAGGTGGGCAAAAAAATGCGACCAGGGGCTTCGCCCCTGGACCCCAAGAGACAAAGAGGCAAAGATTCAAGGGGTAAGAAGCGTCCGGCCAAGCCGGAAGCCGAGAATGCCGCTCCGGGACCCGGTGGAGGACCCGCCGCGGGACGCGGAGCGGAGGCCGTCTGGAGTGAGGTACCAGGAACCGCCGCGGAGGATACGGTTGGTACAATCGCCGCCATTGGCTTGCAGCCACGCCGAGCCGTCCGCCGGCGCGTCATTGTAATTTTTGTGGACGCAATCCTTGGTCCACTCCAAGACATTGCCGACCATGTCGTAGAGACC